>JADMIO012770904.1_pt1 | contig 113439 bp, 114 predicted proteins | sample 8958161 | NCBI WGS metagenome assembly JADMIO01 (sample SAMN16585339, study PRJNA669376) | soil metagenome | isolation source: Crop rotation soil | place: USA: Cullars Rotation, Alabama | collected 2011
GCGACAACTTGTCCACGTGGAATTCTAAGCTTAGGATCCCAATGTGCTGGAAAGAACCACGAACCAACAATCGGCGCCAGTTCACCCGAGTTCCCCTAAATGCGGAAGTCACCTATTCTTTGCGATCTGAGATACGGCGCGCCTCTGTTTGGAACATCAGTCAAGGTGGCATTCAATTGGAAGCGGAGCCGCTGCAGTTAGGCGACACGGTTCACCTATCTTTTCTGCTGGATCATATTGCTATCACAGCTGATGCGCTGGTTGTCTGGGCCCGCGACGATCGCCGAGGATTGATATTCACCCGGATGAGCGTAGAAGACCAGGAAGCGATCCGCCAATACGTCGTCCATGCCGGAGCTTAAAGGTGTGGCTCCATCATCCACCACGAGGCCACGATCTCCTGAGTTCAACCATCGCGCTGTGAATTCCACCGTTGGCAAATTCCAGATCTATACAGGAGAAATCTGATTACGAGCGTAATTCTTGTTGTCTGACGAGTCGCAATATTATTAGTGTTGCCCTTTCTCTACTTCTATATGGCGGCAATTGTTGGAACACTTCTCGGTCGTTATGAAATCCTCGGGGTAATCGGCCGGGGGATGATGGGTGCCGTCTATAAGGCTCGCGACCCGAAGATCGACCGGCTAGTAGCCATCAAAACGATCGCCCTCGCAGGACAAGACGCGGCGAACGAGATTGAATATCGGGAACGTTTCTTCCAGGAAGCACGGGCCGCAGGGCGTCTCTCCCACCCAGGGATCGTCACCATATACGATGTAGGAGAAGAACCTGCCACTCGCGATCCTTATATCGTGATGGAGTACATAGACGGACACCAGTTGGACCATGTCTATCCCGACGGCAAAAAGCTTTCGCCCGCCCTCGCATTAAAACTGATCGAACAAATCGCTGAGGCTTTGGATTATGCCCATCGTCAGGGAGTGATCCATCGCGACATCAAGCCCGCCAACATTCTTATTACAGAGGAGGGCAGCCCTAAAATCGCGGACTTCGGCATTGCGAAACTGAATCAATCCAATTTGACTCTTCCGGGAAGCTGGCTTGGGAGCCCTGCTTACATGGCTCCTGAACAGCTTGTGGGAGAGGAAATTGACGGACGTGCCGACTTATTTTCATTGGGAGTGATTCTCTACTCGATGCTAACTGGGCACCGGCCATTTCATGGGAGTAGTACGGCGACGGTGATATACAGAGTGGTAAATCACAAGCCGCTTTCCATAATCGCGTTGCACCCAGAAATTCCCGAAGAGCTAGATAATGTCGTCATGCGGGCCATTGCCAAAGATCGTTCAGAGCGCTTTCAGAATGGCGGTGAAATGGCTGCGGCTCTTCAACGGGTCCACAACAACCTCAATCCCGATCGTGAATACTCCCACTTACTGCTCAGCGAGATTCCTGGGGTTCTCCCGAACGACGGACAAAAAGCGCCAAGTTTTATAAAACAGCAGACTGAAAAGATTAGAACGATGGTGCAGGCGGCGCCCGCACACTTCGAGGATGGCCCTGCAAAACGGCGGAAAAATCTGTTCAAAAGGTCAGCCGCATTAGCATTAGCGGTAGGGATAGCGAGTGGAATTGTTTGGCGTGGCAGGCATCACTCGGCCACAACACCGGCAACTATCGTGAATAGCGTCGCGACCGCCGACGGCAACCAAATGTTGTCTCAGACGGGAGAGGTCCCTGCAGCTGACGCTAGCTTGAGAATTGAAATCGAACACCATTTTGTTTCTGCACAAGCTTCTCTGTGGCTAGACGGAAAACTTGTCTATTCCCGCTCGCTAAAAGGAGAAAAGAAGCCGCGTGCATTGCTGTTGCGGCAGACGAAAGGTTTCGAATCACGGAATCTTCGCATCGTCCCCGGCCGCCACGAAATGCGCGTGCGGGTAAAATCTTTGGATTACTCCTATGATCAAACGCAAACGGTTGTGGGAGATTGTTTGGTTAATAAGAAAAATGTCCTGCAGATCGTAGCCAACAAACATGACCTGAAGGTTACGCTGCGATAATCGGCACTTTCAAACCCAGATCGCGTTTTGGTGGCGAGCGCTCGAATTCCAAAACCAAACTAACAGAGAGCATCCGGGAAGAAAGACCTTGCGTGGATTTGTCACGATCAGGTTTTCCAAGCCTGAGGAATGTTGGCGGCGGTCGCCGCACCTGCCAGAAATCCCACAACGCTGCGGACCCCGCGCTTGTTCATAGGCACGTCTCACGTATTTTCAATTCAGAGTGCACCAATCCAGCGTGAACGTCTCTAGCACTAAAACGCTTAAGATTTTGAATAGCTTCGCTAACAAAAAAATAATTGCGTAGACCAGTCGGTGGTGGTACTGTAGGCGAACAAAAGGCGAAATATTCGAAAACCCTCATGTCCGCTTCCGAGTCCTTAGCTTCACGCCCATTAGCACGTCTTGAAACTTTGCAGAACATTCTGGGATCACTTCTTTCGCGGTGTCAGCAGGAGGAAGCGGTTACCGCGATCCGGGCGATCCCTGCACGAGAAGCCAAGTTTCGTCCTTTGCCGGTCTGGGTGACAAGTGCCTTGGCTGAGGCGTACCGAAAAAAAGGAATCGCCGAGTTGTACTCTCATCAGTCCGCGACCGCCGAATTGATACATGATGGAAAAAGCGTTGTGGTGGTGACGCCGACCGCATCGGGAAAAACTCTCTGTTACAACCTCCCCGTTCTTAACGCGGTTCTGGAAAATACTGACACTCGCGCTCTTTATTTATTCCCAACCAAAGCGCTGGCGCAGGACCAGTTGGCTGAATTGCAGGATCTCGCGAGATGCCTCGATGACAGTTTCGGAGTTTTCACGTATGACGGTGATACTCCGAGCGATGCGCGCAAAGCAATTCGGGAGCGCGGGCATGTTGTCCTCACCAATCCGGACATGCTGCACGCCGGCATTCTGCCACACCACACGAAATGGATGCGCCTATTCGAGAATTTGCGCTACATCGTACTCGACGAGTTGCACACCTATCGGGGTGTATTCGGGAGCCATCTGGCGAATGTACTCCGGCGACTGAGGCGGATTGCCAAATTCTACGGTTCCGATCCGCAGTTCATCTGTTGTTCGGCGACCATTGCGAATCCGGGCCAGCTTGCCGCGCAGCTAATCGAAAAAGACGTTGAGGTAGTGGATGAGAATGGAGCGCCGGCGGGAGAGAAGCTTTTTGTTTTTTACAACCCGCCGATGGTGAACCGAAATTTAGGTATTCGGCGCAGCTATATAAACGAAGCGACACGCGTTGCAAAAGAGATTCTTGGGCGGAAAATGCAGACGATTGTGTTCGCAAACAGCCGACTGCACACCGAAGTTATCCTGACGTATCTGCAGGAAGCGAACCCTCCAAAGCCCGGCCAGCCAGAACCGATTCGCGGTTACCGTGGAGGGTACCTGCCGGGAGAACGGCGAGAAGTTGAACGCGGTCTGCGCGACGGACGCATTCTCGGGGTTGTGGCAACCAACGCGCTGGAACTCGGAATCGACGTTGGTTCGCTCGATGCCTGCGTGATGGCTGGTTATCCGGGATCCATTGCTTCCACATGGCAGAGGGCAGGACGTGCGGGGCGGCGAAGCGGAACTTCCTGCGCCGTCTTTGTCGCTTCATCGTCTCCGCTTGATCAATTCATTGTTCAGCACCCAGACTACTTTTTTGGAAGTTCGCCGGAGCACGCCAATATTCGGCCCGACAACCTTGAGATTCTTGTCAATCATTTGAAGTGTGCGGCCTTCGAGTTGCCCGTCACTCCCGATGAATCATTTGGGAAGGTGGACCTGCCTGCGCTGTGCGAACAACTGGGCGAAGCGGGTTTCCTGCATCGGAGCCGTGGGGATTGGCACTGGATTGATGAAGCTTATCCAGCGGACACGGTGAGTTTGCGCTCGGTAACGTCTGACAATTTCATAATTATCGACACGACCGGAGAAGAAAAGGGCAAGCCAGAGGTGATCGGAGAGGTCGACTTCTCCTCCGCCCTGACGACCGTCCACCCGAAGGCCATCTACATTCATCAGGGACAGCAGTATCACGTGGAGAATTTGGATTTCGACAAACGCAAAGCTTATGTCAGGCCGGTGAACGTGGACTACTACACAGACGCAATTCGATATACCCAGGTCCGCGTGCTTGAAGTGGCGAAAGAAGAAGCGATCACTGGTCCTGCGGCACGCGTGCATGGTGACGTGCTGGTACGGTCGCAAGTGGTGGGCTTTAAGAAAATCAAATTCTTTACCAACGAGAACGTGGGTTCGGGGAAGCTCGAACTACCCGAGAACGAGATGCATACGACTTCATTCTGGCTGACGCTTGGACACAGCCTGCTGGCAGATCTGCCGTTCAGTCTCTCTGAACGCCAGAACGGGGTTTTCGGTTTGCTGTACGCGCTTGGTTCGATGGCGACACTGCTGATGATGTGCGATCGCCGCGACCTCGGAACGGCGGTTGGTGAGCGCCCGCCCACCGCTGCAAGTGAGATTAACTGGGAAAGTTTCACAGGTGGCCAGTCGAGAGGGCCCGAAGCCGAAACGTTCTTCGAGCCGAACCTCTACATTTACGACGCTTATCCCGGCGGAATTGGATTTAGTCAGCCGCTCTACGATCTGTGTGAACCCTTGTTGAATCGCACCCGCGAACTGATCGGCGGATGTCCATGTGAGAACGGCTGCCCATCATGTGTCGGGCCGACTGCTGATCACGGGGAAAGGACGAAAGAAGTCACTCTCGGAATTCTGGAGAGGCTATGGCGGAAACACTCAGTCCGATGTGCCCACGATGGCAGAGTCCGCATGAGCCCCCGCTATCCGACTTTGAAAGCGCTGCAGCGCCGTCAACCGTTACGCTCACAAATACCCGAGAGTATCTGGCCTGCTCGCTTACTTCATAGTAATGATGCCGGGTCGCAATCCCATCTAGGATCGATCCGCACCAAACCGGAGGATTTAACCGATATTCTGGGAGGCACAGTCAAAACCAACCAGTACGGCGAATACCTGTCTGTTCGCTTTCCTCTTTCGCAGCCGTTGCGGTTTTCCCCTGATCTGCGAGCCTTAAAACTGCTTCAGCCCGACAGAGCGGAGGAGATTGCCGATACCGGGCAATGGTTGTTTCTCGATACGGAAACCACCGGTCTTGCAGGCGGCAGCGGCACCTATGCCTTTTTAATCGGTGTTGCGTGGTGGGAACCTGAGGGCCTCGAGGTGGAGCAGTTTTTCCTCCGCGAGTACAGTGAGGAATCATCGTTACTGTTTGCCTTGCGGGAGCGTATCGCGGAGCATTCCGTGGTCGTTACCTTTAATGGCAAGAGCTTCGATTGGCCGTTGCTGGAAACCCGCTATCGTATGAGCCGGAAGATTTCCGTTCCTTCTCTACGGGCGCACCTCGACTTTCTTCATCCAGCGAGAAATCTTTGGCGGCTGCGGCTTGGTTCGGTAAAACTTTCCGAACTGGAACGTCATGTTTTGGGGTGGGACCGTGGCGTCGATCTGCACTCCGCGTTGATCCCGCGCATTTATTTCGACTATCTGCGCGGAGGTTCGCCCGCGCCTCTGGTTTCCCTACTCAACCACAACCAAATGGACTTGCGAGGACTGGCGATGTTGTCTGGTCGAGTTCTTTCCTTACTGGCCGATGCGGAAAACCTGGGGAACGACGGGCTGGAGTTGTTTGGTGTTTCTCGTATCTGCGAAAAGCGGGGCGAAGGCGTGCGGGCCCGGAACCTTTACGAAAAGTCTATCGCTTCATTTCTGCCGACCGAAACTGATCGAGCGGCGCGGCGGTCGCTTGCGATGCTTGCCAAACGCCAGGGCGATTTCGAGTTGGCATGTGACCTCTGGAAAGATGTGGCGGGAAATTCCAGGCATGGCTATCAGGCATATGAACAGCTTGCGATCTACTACGAACGAAATGCGCGAGATCCGGAGCAAGCGCAACAAGTCGTGCGCCAGGCACTCGATGAACTTCGGCGGGCCATGCAAGGCGGCGATATCCCGCCGGGGTTGCATCGCCAGTTCAAAACAAGGTTTGATCATCGAATGAGCCGGCTTGAGCGAAAAAGCAAAAACCCCCTGTTGGAAGGTCTATCGATGGCCTGTCCGGAAGACGGCTCGGACGACGGTACGCTTTTTCCTTACTTCTTTTCCAGAAATCGTCCCACGATACCGGCGCAATCCTGCACGAACTTACTTTCACCGGCGGAAAAAGTGCCAACAAAATCGCTTTCAACATCCAGTTCTCTGGCCAGCTTTTTGTTTGCGAAATAGGGAACGATAATTTCCGACTTTACCATCGCGGAGCCTGGCAGATAGCGAGAGTCTTTCGATACGTCATCTACAATGACAGGCCTTTCCGGAGCTGGCGGCCGCACCGCACACACCTTTGGTCAGTAATATGCGCACGTCCGGCGTGAAGCTACCCGCGTAAGGACCTACCACCAGCAAACCTGAGTCTGTGGGATCAATCATAAAAGACGACCGAGTTGCAGCGGGAGAGGTTGTTGTGCAGCCGGCGGACCATGTGCTCCATGAGCAACGAAACTGTGCGTGTGCTTTTGCCGGTCTGTTCAAACTCTCGGAGAAGATCGGCGTAGACGTCCATCAATGGCGGCTCCTCTGCCGCCGACGATCCGAAATCACTCGAGAACAGTGGTCAAACTGGGTGTCACTCGTTCGTACACCCAATTCCAAATAAAGGAACAGGTATGCTAGTGGCACTGATGCGCACCGACATTCTTCCTCTTTGCGATGAGCACTATCGAACCATGGAGCTTTGTCTAGCTCCGTACAGCACGGAGTACGTCATTGAATACTTCAGGTGCACTGCACAGTTCTGCCGACGTTGCTTCAGTGAACGGCTTGGCTACGCCGTTTTACAACGGGGAATTCCGCCAACCATCACGCCCGAGCAACCGCGCTGTGATCACCACAACCGGCCTATGTTTATCTCCAGTATCGACCGGCAAAGAAATATCGTTCGTTACGCCTGCCCTGAACCAGAGTGCGTCGAAAGTGGTACTGAAAAATTCAAGGGAGTCGGATGATTTACCGTTTGATAGCCAGATTTGCAAGCCGGTTGGCTTCGCTATTGTTTTCGCGGGAAACGCGGGACATGGAGAACTTCAACGATCTCGCCAATTTCCTGCATGTCCAATTCAAGGGACGAAGTCTTGAGCTGCGGCACTTGTACTCGCCGCTCATCTGCTTTACGACAACGTCTGAATCGGAGTAGACATGGAGGTGAGTGGCCTTTAAGGAAAGCGCGCACTGCAAGGCTTCCATAAGTGCGACATATTCCGCGACGTTGCTGTCTTGATTTCCAATTGCTTTGGAAATACGTATCGTGCCGGCAGTTGAGCCGTCCAGCACTACGCCAATGCCCGCAGGCCCCGGGTTTCCATGGCTTCCCCCGTCAACGTATGCCACCAGAGCTGACATGAAATTTACGATGGACGATCTGTCGTAAACAGTCAAGACGCAGCCTTGGTTCGGGTTCCGCTGTGCACAATCCTGTGCAAAACGCGGGCGCATTCGCCATCCCATTTACTAAGCAGTAGCGCTTGCAAGCGATTAGCCGTTGGATGTCTCACTCCACAAAATATCGCATATGCACCGAAAAGCGGTGTTGACATTATGGCCTGAAATATTTATTTTAACGCCCGTCGACGGCTGAAAAGGTTTGGCTTAAATAAAATTTTGCCAGGCTGAAATAGGCTGAGTGATCCGGTCGACAGGGCAACTTGTCGAACATCCTGAAACAGACGGCCTCGCAAGGGGAAGTTGGAATCGGAAACCGCGAAAGCGGTGATCACATCCAAAGGCTGTGACGGTACATGCATCCACGCAGCAGGCTCTTTCGGGAGCAGGCAGCTAGAGCATAACCAATGTCACAGCCTTTAAATCTTTGTGAACCGTCCATCGTTGTTCTGCCTGAGTCTCTCCGCGCGGATCGGATTTCAACAAACAATGTGAATAACCGCGATAAATCGATGTTGACTTCCGCGCTGCGGGTGCCTTTCACCGGTTTGCACCATAAACGATTCGATTCTCCGAGTTGCCGAGATGCAAAGAAGCTGGCTAGTCCATCTGGCACGTTTGTGTTAGGGCAAAGACTGGATTTGAGAGAAAGGTGCCGCAGTTTAACATCGATCTTTCTTGGGGAAAGTAAAGAATCGAATGGAGTAGGTGTTTCAAAAGACCCCCATGGCAAATGGCCCGTATGAACATACCGACGTGCGGAGAAATCCTGATTTGGAAGAATGGTTCTGCGCAAAATGTGGGGCGACTTCCGACCACACCTTAAAGGAAGATGCCATGGCCGAGCTTTCGGTGTTTGAATGCAGCTTGGTCGGCGTGAATGCCAAGAAACTACTGGAGAAAGAACGGGATCTGCGGGCATATCATTTAGAAAAATTGAAAAAAGAAGGGGATGGAGAAAAGAACAAATGACCTGAGTGTGTATTACCCTTACCGGTTCAATCTTCGCGCCCAATTCGTGCAGTTCGCTGTTTACTTCCAGAGACTCAAATTCTATTCTAAGTTGGGCGACCCAAGTGCTCCGGGTCCCTTTCTTATTGCGGTTGATCGGGTTTGCCTGTTTAAGTCCGGAAATCTCTTTCTTTGAGGAACGACGCATTGTGATGCGGGGAAGATAGCGCACTACCGTAAGATGACCTGTCTGACTTCCATTCACTAGGATCGACTGGTCCCGCCGTCGTGCTACCTCATGTCGAAACTCAATCAGCCTGGTTAAGCGACCATTCTAAGGTTGACGGTGGGAGTACAATTTTGCCGATTGCAGGAGTCGGCCATGCACAAGCGAGAGCGTTACGTCAGTCGGCAGCCAGAAACATGTTATGTGGAAGTTCCGCTCATACCTTTAGAAATTGTAGACGAGGCTGAAACCCTGCAAGCAAAGATGAACCCTGTTGCTGGGACACTGGTGCAACACCAATACACGACGGTCGTCGACAGCTCCCGCAAGTTTGTCGATGTTTCTGAAAGCTTTTGTAAGCTCCTAGGCTATCGACGGCAGGAACTCATTGGAAGAACTTACGACGAAGTAACTGCTCCGCGCACGAACGACATACCCACGGTTTATTGCCTGTTTGCGCGGTCGGGTTACATGCATGGAGTGTGGGTTTTGCTAACCCGTGACGGAGAGTCTGTTGTCGTTCGCTATGAGTCGTGGGTACGACCCGACCACCGGATCCAGGCAGTGATGGAACTGGTGGCCTAATCGGGGAAAAAGTTATCGCCGATTGAGTGGGAATTTAGTTTCTCCCGCATCTCTTATCTCAGTCGCAAGGCACTCTTAACTCGACGGGCGGCGCTTCCAATCGCGTGAATCGTTTCACGGTAGCTCTGGCCAACAGCATTGCCAGTTGAGTCAGTCGCAACCGACATGGCGGTGAAGGCGTTATCACGGCCGGTGCCAATTTTGCCGGCAGTCAAATCGCTGACGGCAATCATTCCTTGAGCCGGATGGCGGCCGGGATTGAACCATGCGATGTCTGTCGGTGGGAGCGATTCGAGCCGTGCCAGAGCCGCCGCAGGAAAATCGCTGTCCGTCATTTTTTGTGCTAACTGCCATTTTGCGGATGCAGTCCACCACGCACCATTCATCGATCTTCCGGGCTCTCCCAGGTTCACAATCTGTGTGACGGTGAGCTTCTGCGTCTCGGTGCAGCGATCGCCGCCACAGCCGCGATGACAAAGTTCCGGATTAAGAAATGACCCGTGCTTTCCCGCTGAAATCCAGACGGTCGCACCGTGCTCTTTTGCCTCTACCGTAGATGCGCGTGCAATTTGACTTATATCGCAAACCGTATCTTCATGTGCCGCGGCGTACCAATAGTTGGCTTTCCACGCCTCGGAATGTCTGTTTGGCGCTGGTTCCACCAGAACAGAGACGTGTTCGGCGTCTAAAGGATGACCATGAGAACCACAGTCCTGTTTCCATAAGTGGTAGAAGTGAATCTCGACATTCCGCGTTCCGCCGTCGGAGATTTTGGAAGGGAACACCTGGCCGTAGATGGTGCCGTTTTTCGCACTCACTTCGGGGGAAGCGACGTCAGCCGCGAATTCCGCCGGCAGGCCTAAACAGTCTTTCTGATCAGCCATAAATGTTGGCGTGAATTGCTGAAGAAGAGATTGTTCCAACTCGTCGCTGAGGCCATCAAGATCTGAATCTGTGAAAGCTCCGGGCGCTGGTGATTGCTGACAAAGCAGAAGAGGCATTTGGAGCAAAACAAGAGCCGCGCTACAAACCAGAACAATTGAGAAGCGCATTCAATCCTGATTGAGAACGGGATTTGCTTCCGGAGTCATTCGGTGCTCCTTCGTGATTGTACGCTTGCTGAGGGAACTCAGGCTCACTCACTGTTACATGGCAATTTTGCGACGGGATGCGTGCGCGGTAGGGAAGCTCAGTACGCTTGGCGCGGCTGCAGGCTTAGCTCCTACGGAATTCATCTCAACCGCTGTTGCCTGTCCCTGGGCAAGGTTTCCACCCAACACACGAGCAATATTCAACAGAGACCGACTGCCGCACACCAGGCATTTGTCGTGAGGGCTATCACTCACGCAATCGCAATCGGCACATAACACAGCGTGTTGCAGGTAAACCACATTGAAAGACCGGAACTGTCCACCATTGGCTGTAAATGAAACGCGCATCGCGAAATCCTCAAACTGCAAACTTATTTTACCGAACCCTGTCAAAAATCGTGCCCGGCACTTCTGTGCTACTGGTTTCACCGTATCTTGGACGTCGTCTGTCCCAGATTCAAAACCAAAATGATCGCTGGTCAAGCAGAACTGCGGGTCGGCGAACCGTGGTTGCGAAATGAATGCTCAGCAGGAGTAGCGCGGATTGGCGTCAGGAATTCGAGCGACTGCCAGCATGGCCAACTGACGACGCTGCGCTGCATCCAAGGTGTGGAGGTCGACTATGAAGAGATATTTTTATTCGCTAGTTTTGCCTGCGGCTTTGCTGGTTGGCACAGTACAGAGTTTCGCGTACCAGGACTCGCCAAGTAGCGTTCCCGCAGACAACACCAAAGTGAATCAACGCGACAAGAACTCTGGATCGGCAACCGCCGAGCAGCAGAAAGAAAATCAAGCTGATCGCGATTTGACGAAGAAGATCCGGCGCAGCCTAATGCAGGACAAAACTCTGTCCACCAACGCACATAACGTCAAGATCATTGCAGAGAACGGTTTAGTCGTACTCAAAGGGCCAGTGAATTCACAAGAAGAGAAGCAATCCATTGAAGCTAAAGCTGCGGAGATCGCTGGCGCTGACAAAGTGACCAGCCAACTCGAAGTCGTCAACAAATAGCCTTCCGTCCGATCAGGAAGCGGCAATCGCAACTCAAGGAGGATTTATGGCAGGAAAAAATACAGCGGCTTTCGGAATCTATCGTGACGGCCCGACGGTGGATAATGCGGTCGATACTTTGCAAAGGGAAGGTTTTCGTACAACTGACATCTCGGTCTTGTTTCCGGAGAATGAGGGCACGAAAGACTTCATGGCACGGAAAAGCACCAAGGCGCCCGAAGGAACTGCTGCGGGCGCCGGTACCGGTGCGATTGTCGGCGGAGGCTTAGGCTGGCTGGCCGGTATCGGTGCGCTAGCCATCCCAGGGTTGGGGCCATTTATCGCAGCGGGCCCGATCATGGCGGCTTTGGCGGGCGTTGGAGTCGGCGGCGCCATCGGCGGCATAGCGGGCGCACTTGTCGGCATGGGCATTCCTGAATACGAGGCCAAACGCTATGAGGGCCGCGTAAAAGACGGAGGTATTCTGCTGTCTGTCCATTGTGACAACTCAGAATGGACAAAGAAAGCAAAAGAGATTCTTAAAGCCACTGGCGCGGATGATATTTCTTCCACAGGAGAATCGGCGGCGGATTTCTCGAAAACTGATAAGCCGATGCAACGTGCCAGCTAACTGAAAACCGGCCTTACTTTAGGGCACTGGTCTTCAGGCTCCGGAGTCATTTCGTGAGTTTTCGACGGGCGATTGTGGAGCTTTCGGGCCAGTGCCTTTAGCACTTCTGATCATCCTGAGTTTCAAATTCAGTTGGCACCTGGATGCGGATTCGGAAGGTGACCTAGAATGAAACGTAGAGATTTTATCAAAGCGGCCGCGATCTGCAGCGCTGCGGCTGCACCCCTCTTTCTCTCATCTCAGTCAGCCACATCGAAGGAGAATGCCCCCATGAATCAGAACTCTCTTAGTCCGTCTGCAGGAATTCGCAAGGGCGAGATGCTCTACCGCACCCTCGGACAAACGGGGGAGACGGTGTCCGCCATTGGAATGGGTGGATATCATATCGCGGGACATGGCTTAACCAACGAACAGAGTGTCGGACTTGTACGTTCCGCTATCGACCGTGGGATCACGTTCATGGACAACAGCTGGGACTACAACGAAGGTCAAAGTGAAGTCCTGATGGGCAAGGCGTTGAAAGACGGCTACCGTCAAAAGGTATTTCTCATGACGAAAATCGATGGCCGGACAAAAGAAACTGCAGCCCGGCAAATCGAAACGTGTCTCGAGCGTCTGCAAACCGACCACATCGATTTAGTGCAGCATCATGAAGTTATTCGCTTTGACGATCCCGACCGCATCTTTGCCGAGGGCGGAGCGATGGAGGCAGTGCTGGACGCCAAAAAAGCGGGCAAGGTTGGTTACATTGGATTCACGGGCCATAAAGATCCACAGATTCATCTCTACACACTGAAAGTGGCAGCCGACCACGGTTTCCGCTTTGACGCGGTGCAAATGCCTTTGAATGTAATGGACGCGCACTTCCGCAGCTTTGGACAAATGGTTTTGCCAGAGTTAGTCAAAGAGGGAATCGGCGTACTCGGCATGAAATCCATGGGGGACGGCGTAATTCTGAAGAGCAAGGCCGTTTCGCCGCTTGAATGTCTGCACTATGCATTAAATCTCCCAACGTCTGTAGTGATCACCGGCATCGATAAGCCAGAAATACTGGACCAAGCCTTTGAAGCCGTGAAGACGTTCCAGCCCATGAGCCAACAAGAAGTGTTGCGGCTGCTGGCAAAGACCAAAGGAGTCGCGATGGCTGGGAAGTACGAGCTATTCAAGACCTCATCGCATTTTGATTCGACCGCGAAACATCCGGATTGGCTGGGAGGAGATGCACCCGGCGTTCAAGCCATCGCTCCGCCGAGCTCTTAATCGAGCAATGCCCGTTCACGCGGTTCGGATGACTAACGAGTCCCCAAGCCAGCGCCCTTTAGAACGTGTTCGACTATCTTGCCTGCTGCACCCGATCCTCTTCCTTGTTGATCGCCCGTGGGATCGTACGACGCGATGTCCATTCCTCTGACCGGTAGCTGTCTTGCGATGGTTGCGACTCCGGCAAATACCAGACCGCGTCGACAAACCCGCAGATACTTGCCATTGGTTGCGATAGCCTCACTGGGATCGAGCACGTCGAGGTCAACGTGCGGATAAATGCCATCGACATGCGCAGCCAGCGACGCACAATGTCGGCTTCCAGGTCTTCCGGCATAGAGCAGGCAATTAAACGATCCGGGTCGAAAGCTGCGCATGTCAACGAAATTGACTTCTGACGCATTCACTGTTCTCAAGTGATCAGGCGGTTCGCTGCGGCAAAGTGCGCAATGCCCGAGTCGCGCAAGCTTTACTGCCACGTTCGGAAAGTTTGCACGATGTCGGCACGGAGTTTCATCCGCGTGAGCCTCGCTCAGCTGGAAAATAATGAGATAAGATAACCGCGAAAGGCCAAGCCATTCCCCCAACAGAACAAATTCGCGTACATTTCTGTCTGTAAGTAATGTAAGTAGTCGCCTGTATTTATAGCCGCACCAGTGTGATCCGACGCAACCATTTTCTGTCATTGGTTTTCTAAGTCGGTGCCCAAACAAGAACTTCTTCGGGCCTCCGGAGTATCCACAACTATGCGCATCACTTTTGCTCTCCTGCTTCTGTGCAGTCTTGTGCTTCCTGCGTCCATCAATGCCCAACTCAACTGGTCGAAACGCACCTACAATGCCACCGGCGCCAAAACTGCACGCGCCGATTTTAATGGCGACGGGTTGCCGGATTTGCTCGTTTATGGAGGGAATGCCGTCACGATCATTCCCAACACCGGCAATGGCACTTTTGATGCCAGCCACGCTCACTCCTTCAGCAACCAGTTCTTTGGCACGGTGGCGTTGTTGGATTTCAACCGGGACGGAAAAATGGACGTCGCAGGCTGTACCAGCAGCGGGGTCGAGATTTTGCAGGGAAATGGAGACGGCTCTCTCAGTTTTCTGCGCACCATTGAAACCGGATGTTCCTGGGTTGCGGCCGCGGACTTCAACGGAGATGGCAATCCCGATATTGCGGTTGGCAGCGGTGCTCCATCCGGTGGCACAGGCAATCAGGTGTCGATTTATTTCGGCGATGGCCATGGGGGCGTATCGGCGCCGGTAGTCTCTAACAATGTTGATTTTAGTTCCAGCGAAGGAAATGCCTGCTCGTTGAGTGGACAGGCTGTGGCCGCTGATTTCACAGGGGACAAAGTTGTCGACTTGTTTATCACGGCGGACTGCCCGAATGACGTTGTTAGCTTTAGTGCCGTCATTTTTGGAAAAGGAGATGGCGCCGGTCATTTCACGTTTCACAAAGACGTGGAGACCGAGTTCGATTCAGGGATGAATCTGCGGCTTACAGAAGGCAACAATGATGGAAAAAGCGATGTGATTGCAGTAGGCCAGGGAAGCGCGCCGCATGGAGCCGGTTCCTCTGCACTACTGCTATTTATTAATCACGGTGATGGGACCTTTGAAACGAAAACGGTCGTTTCGCAGTTTTCTGGTGAACCGGGAGGCATTGTTAAAGCAGGCGCATTTGCCGATTTTGATGGCGATGGCTTAAAAGACGGCGTGGCTGCGATCGACAGTTTCGATAGTACTGGCGCTGAAACCATGACCATGCAATTTTACAAAGGGCAGACCGACGGGACATACAAGTTGGCGCAGACTTCATCTCTTGCAAGCGAAGTCTTCGATATCGCCTGGGGTGATTTTGATCGTGAGGCGCGTCCTGACATCGCGCTAACCCGGCCAAACTCAACCGACGTTTGGCTGAATTTTACCGGCACAGCTCCGGAGTGTGCGTCATCTTCAGGTTTAAGGACACTCCGTTTCTGCACTTCACCAACCGCAAACGGCCCGCATTTTCTTTCAAGCCCCACCGACCATCTGGGTATCAACGCTATGCAGATCTATGTAGATGGAGTTCTCAAGTTTGAAACTCCAGAAGACCTGCTGGATACAGATCTTCAACTGAGTGGTGGACAGCACCGCATAACAGTGAAGGCGTGGGACGCTTCAGGATCGTTCAGTTCCACTGTGACAACTCCGGCTGTTTGCGCGAATTCAACCAACCGGACTGTGAAAATTTGCAGCCCGGCGACCGGGGCAACCATTACCGCCATCAGTGGTGAGGCAACGGTGGAACTAGTCGCCGCCGCGGCAACCAACCTGAAGTTCACTGCAATCCAGCTTTATGTGGACGGGCTGCTTCGGGTCACCAAGTCGTCTAAATCAATGGACACTCAGACGGTTCTTACTACCGGTTCGCACCGCATTACGGTGAAAGGATGGGACAGCAGCGGCTCGTTCTCGAGTTCGGTCAACATAACCGTGAAGTGAAACAGGCTTTAAAGAGGCGATCTCGTACTTGGTGTCAATTTGGCGGCTAATTTGGTTAGCCGCCATTTTTGTAAATGGTTCACGTATTTTTCTCGGTTTTTCTACACGTTTCCCCTTATGGAAAGGCAGCTAATTTCCGAGGCATCTTAAGTTTCAGCTGGTTCCGTTTATCCGTTGTTCGAAACAACGAACCGTTGGAGGCTGTCGAATAACCATGCTCGATTTTCAGCCCGGTGATGAGAAGCCGTCTTGGAAAACACTTTATCAAGCTGCCCTGTCTGAGCGAAATCCGAGTTTGTTACAGCAAAGGATAGTGGAAGCCCAGAAAGCAATCGCCGAATGCGCGTTGGCTTTGCTCAGGGCAAATATTGACAACAAAGTTGAAAAGGAAAACCTGGCGAACGCGCATCGTGTCCTGGACGATTTGAAACGGTTGTATCCCGCAACAAAGGAAGCGGCCTGACGCCATTCAAAAGTCATGCAGAAATGCCCTGAATACACTCGCCTGGAGTCCGCAGTCACCGATGTCCTGCTTAGGCTCGCCAATGTGGCAACGGTACAGGCTGAAATGTTCCGTTCGGGTAATGATTCGGAATTCGTACGGCTGGACAAGCAGATAGAATTGATTGTCGGTGAAAAAGAGCGGGCTATTGGAGCATTGCGCCAGCATTCAAAGGAACATCGGTGCTGGGTATTTCGCAGTGTCGCATAGCTGAGGCAGTCAAACGTCCGCTAAACAACTGGCCTGGTATCTCTCATAGCTTTTTCCAGTCGGTCATCGCGCTGATCTCAGCCTGAATTTCCTGTAATCTTTGCCTCCTCCGCTCGCGGTCAGACTCCGCGGCAGGCCCTTTCTGATACTTATAAATCTGATTCTCTTGTTTCAACGCGTCGATTTCTGCTCGCAATTGTCGTACACGTTCCTGTACCGATAGCATGACCGAAATATAGCAGGGCACAAAGAAATCGTATGTCCAGTACAGCACAATGGATGTCGTCATCTCGCCATCTCACTCATTGAGTGAGAGCTGTCGACGCCTCTCAGCTTTAAGCAAGAAGCTGTATATCAGCTAAAAACCCCGTGCCAAAGACCAACTGCTGATTCGACATCGGCATCCGAATTTCTGCGAGATTTGCTTCTTTACGCTATGTACTGCGTTCCCATCCACCGACCGAACCAGTGGCGAGGCTTTCGGCGACTTCAAGTCGAGCGCGGCCTATGCTTTGCCGTCATCACCAAGGAGTGAAAACCGGAGTATGAATCAATCTGTAAAACTAGCCCTCTGTCTTGCAGCTACTTTATGCGTGGGACTCGTTTTTACTAAGACCGCTTCTGCGCAGAGTGCTTCTCCCGCTGCGTATGTGTATGTGATCACCAATCCCAGCGGTAACAATTATGAAATCGATGGCTACAAAGCCGATTCGACTGGAGCCTTAACTCGTCTCGCCGGTTCGCCATTTTGGAAGACGACGAAAACCTTGCTGGCAATGGCGCATACCACGAATTGGTTCTTTGTGTCGGATGGAACCAATATCTATTCATTTTCTATTGCAGCGAGCGGCGCGCTGAAGCAGGTGTCATCCGTAGACGCGGCGAAGTTTTACGCTTTCAATGGTCTTGCGGGTGCCAGCCTGGTCCTCGACCACACCGGCTCAACTCTATATTCGCTGGCGCTTGACGGAACTGGTGACAACGAATTTCAATTCTTCAATAAAAGTTCCTCGACTGGAGCGCTTAGCTTCTTTGGATCGACGCCGGACGATATTTCCTACGGCCAACTTGTTTTTACGGGAAATAACCAATATGCATACGGCTTCGGATGTTTTCAGGCTGAATCACATGTCTACGGCTTCAAACGGGGCGTGGATGGAACGCTGACTAGACTGAATTTGACTGCGCAAATACCTACTTCGCCCAACGGTGAGTTTTGCCTGGATACCAGTGCTTCTAACCCTAAAAACAACCTAGCCGTTTCCATGTATCTCGATACACCAGCTCATCCGTTTGCTCCGCCTGCATGGTTGGGCGTTTACACAGTTGACAGTTCCGGTAATCTGACGACAAAGAGTACATCGGCGAACATGCCGACTACGGCTGTGGGGACGGTCCATCAATTGATGGCATCGCCTGCTGGCAATTTGCTCGCGATTGGCGGATCGGGTGGATTGCAGGTTTTCCACTTCAATGGCAGCAGTCCAATTACTCCTTACACTGGACTATTGGCGACTCACGAGCTCAACCAGATCGTCTGGGATAGCCACGATCACTTGTACGGTATCAGTTCAGCTGGTCGGCTTTACTCGTTTAAGATCACTGCGAATGGACATAAGCAGGCTACGGGCTCACCGTACTCTATTACCAACCCGATGGCCATTACCGTTCTGTCGAAGTAGCGTTCTAAGTGCTTGGCTTCAGGTGGGGCTGCGATGCTCCTGTCGCGGACCCCGCCTGTGGCCTCGACTCCCGGCTGGGACAACCCCCACCCGGCCTGGTCCTCCAACCTTTATGGAGAACTCAATCACCGACCCGACAAAGAGAGTAAAACGCCCATCGTGAGGATGCCGAGGAAGTGATCATGAAGGCCTCGAATGTTGTTCCTATCGATGGCGGCATGAAAAAGGAGAGGATGTCAAAAACGAGGAAAAATCGTCCGCAGTGTTTGATGAGTTCTTAGAGGGATTGAAAGATAAAAACGTTGCGAACCGGAACGAGGCCCCTTGGACATCGCAGATTCTACTATTGTTTGAAATATCGCCTTGTCACTCATCAACCTCGAGTCAAAATAGTTCGACCGTCCTGCTTCTACACTCGCTCGCAGTCCGAATTATGCGGCTCGTGCTTTCGCAGAGGAAAGGCACGCCGCAACCTCCCGGAGGACCTGCTCGTAGTCAGCGGCTGTCGCCCGCTCCACATGAATACGAGCGCCGTTTGCACCTGCTTCTTGCGCCAACCTCGTGAACTCGCTCTGAAATAAGACTTCCAATTGCTTCGGGGTCAAGACGGCAAAGGGAATAGTAGAGGATTTGCCGGTTTCGGTCTCAATTCTCACGCAATACGGAGATTCGAACTGTTGCGTTTCCTGAGTCATGCGAACACCCCTTTTTCTGGAGTGACGAAAGTGGCGGGCAAGATTGTTAGTATTCTAGCGCGTCCCGGCGTTTCCCATACCCGACCGAGAAAAGTAGTTGAGGCATGTTCCATAGTTGGCAACAAATGGTCATTTCTCGCCAAACTCAACTCAGCGCCAGCGAATTTTCCCCTGTGACTAGTCCTGCTCAATCAGGGTACGACAATGGCGCGCCATCTGCTGTTCTTCCTGCGCGGGAACAACTTGAATCTTGTCGGCGGAGAGGCCGAGGTTGTCCAGGCCGCGAATGGAGACGGAACGGACGTATTCGCTGTGCTCTCCGATCCCTCCGGTAAACACTAGAAGGTCAATTCCACCCAGTAATGCCATATACCCGCCGATCGCTTTACGAACCGCAACAGCGAATGTTTCCAAAGCGAAAGTAGCCAGTTTGTCGTTCGCACGGGCCCTTTGCTCGAGGGCCTTCACGTCGCTTTCTCCGGCGGACAAAGCCAACAGTCCACTCTGATGATTCAACAGAGTTTCGAGTTCTTCCGTCTTCAGCTTTTCGGCTCGCACAAGGTAAAGCAAGACTCCCGGGTCGAGATCGCCGGAGCGCGTTGCCATGGGAATGCCTCCTGTCGGGGTCAGTCCCATCGTGGTGTCGACCGATACTCCGTCCCGCAGTGCACATAGGCTTGACCCGTTTCCGAGATGGGCGAAGATTGCGCGCGACGGAAGTTGAGTTCCAAAGTGATGGACTAACGATTCGTAGGACAAACCGTGAAAGCCATAGCGGCGGATGCCGGCGTCGAAATAGCGTTTGGGTAAAGGGAAGCGGCTGGATGTCTCTGGCAGAGTCCGGTGAAAGGCATCATCGAAACAGGCCAGTTGATGCGCGGCAGGGAAGATAGTCTTCGCCGCTTCGATAAGTGGCAATGCTTGGGGAATGTGCAAGGGAGCGAAATGAACCGCCGAACGAAGCTGTTCCAATACTTGAGCAGTGATCGTCTGGTGATTGCGCAGGTTCGGGCCACCATGCACGATACGATGGCCAACCGCGACTGGCGTACTACTCAAATGGTCTCGGATCACGTCCGCCAACGTTTTAAGAGCTTCCGGCTGAGATTCGAGTGTGCTTTCGCGTTTAACCAGTTGTTTACCGTCAGCCGAGCGAATGTGCAAACTTCCGTCTTGACGTCCGATACGTTCAGCAGTTCCGGACAAAACTAGTTCCATGTCCTGTTCGCCCGTCCGGAAGACGGCGAACTTCAGCGAAGAAGAGCCGCTGTTTAATACCAATACAAGGCTTTTGGAATCGGATTCTCGTGCCATGCTTATCCCGGCCACTTCCAATTTCGTATTTCTTCTTTGTCGATTCCCTCGTGGTGGGCGTAGTTGATGCTTTCGATGATCTGGTTCTTCAAAGAGTCTTTTACATGCGCACCGATGGGACGGAGGTGTGGCACGCGATCAATGACATCGATCGCCAGATTGAACCGGTCTACCTGGTTAAGAATGGCGAGCTCCAAGGGAGTGTTGATGTTTCCTTTTTCCTTGTAGCCACGCACGTGGATATTGTCATGATTCTTCCGACGATAAGTGAGTTTATGAATCAGTGAGGCGTAAGAGTGGAAGTTGAAGATAACGGGCTTATCAGTGGTGAACAGAGAGTCGAAATCACGGTCGGAAAGTCCGTGCGGATGTTCCGACTCCGGCAGCAGGCGAAACAGGTCGACCACATTCACAAAACGAATTCTTAGATCAGGGAAGTGTTGTTTCAGAATCGCGACCGCCGCCACGGCCTCCATAGTGGCAATATCACCGGCACAGGCCATGACAACATCCGGCTCTCCTGACGAATCAGTAGATGCCCAATCCCAGATGCCAATGCCTTTGGTGCAGTGAGTTACCGCGTCCTCCATGGTCAGATACTGAAGATGCTCTTGTTTGTCGGCAACAATGACATTTACATAGTCCCGCGAACGAAGGCAGTGATTGGCCACGCTCAAAAGGCAGTTTGCATCCGGTGGCAAATAGATGCGGACGACATCGGCGCTTTTGTTGGTCACCACATCGAGAAATCCCGGGTCCTGATGGGTGAAGCCGTTGTGGTCCTGCCTCCAGACCAGGGAAGTAATGAGGATGTTGACCGAGGGGACCGGGGCACGCCAATCCAAATCGTGTTTAGATTTCTCCAGCCACTTAGCGTGCTGATTAAACATCGAATCGATGACGTGGACAAAAGCTTCGTACGTAGAGAGAAAACCGTGGCGTCCTGTCAGCACGTATCCCTCGAACCAGCCCTCTAAAGTGTGTTCGCTGAGCATTTCCATGACGCGCCCAGCGGGGTCGAGTTCTCCGCCATCCACGTCTTCCGGTTTATATTCTGCATCCCACGTTTTTTTCGAAGCGGCATAAATCGCTGTGAGCTTGTTCGAGGCGGTTTCGTCCGGTCCAAAGACACGAAACGAATTCATGTTCCGCCGCATGACTTCAGCCAAATAATGCGCGAGAACATCGGTCGGCGAGCAGTAGGTAGACGCCGGGTTCTTCACTTTCACCGCGTAGTCTTCGAACTCCGGAAGGTCGAGTTCCTTGCGCAGCAGTCCACCGTTGGCATGAGGGTTGGCGGAGATACGGCGTTCTCCGGACGGCGCCAATGCTTTCAATTCGGGTAGTAATGCGCCGTTGCTGTCGAAGAGTTCTTCCGGCTTGTAGCTCCGCATCCAGTCCTCAACGATTTTTAAGCTCTGTTTGTTGGTGGCGGGATCGAGAACCGGAACCTGATGTGCGCGCCAGGATCCCTCCACTTTATGGCCCTCGACTTTCTTTGGTCCTGTCCACCCTTTAGGAGTGCGCAACACAATCATGGGCCAGCGGGGCCGGGCGGGATTCTTGGTAGAGCGCGCTTTTTGCTGAATAGTGCGAATCTCATCGATGCATTGCTCCAGAGTCGACGCCATCTTCTGATGCATCTCCAAGGGATCCTCGCCTTCGACGAAGTAGGGCTTGTGACCATATCCAGTCAGCAATGCTTCCAGCTCTTCATGCGGAATCCGGGCGAGCACAGTGGGATTTGCGATCTTGTAGCCGTTGAGGTGAAGCACTGGCAAAACTGCGCCATCGCGAATTGGGTTCAGGAATTTGTTAGAGTGCCAGGACGTTGCCAGTGGTCCGGTCTCGGCTTCGCCGTCGCCGACCACAACAGCGACGATGAGATCGGGATTGTCGAAGGCGGCCCCGTAAGCATGAGAAAGGGAATAGCCAAGCTCTCCTCCTTCGTGAATCGAACCGGGAGTTTCCGGGGTGCAGTGCGATCCGATGCCGCCGGGAAAGGAGAACTGGCGGAAGAATTTGAGCATGCCGGCTTCATCGCAGCTTTTATCGGGATAGATTTCCGAGTAGTGGCCTTCGAGATAGCAGTTCGCGAGGGTGGCAGGAGCGCCATGTCCCGGGCCGGAGATGTACATCACATTCAGGTCGTATTTTTTGATGAGTCGATTGAGATGGACCCAGACGAACGACTGACCCGGATCGGAACCCCAGTGCCCCAGTAAGCGGTTTTTGATGTGCTCGGGCTTCAGAGGTTCGCGCAATAGGGGATTGGCGCGAAGGTAAATCATGCCAGCTGATAAGTAATTGCAGGCCCGCCAGTAGGCATCGGTTCGTTGCAGTTCGAGGGTAGAGAGCGTGGTTACAATTTCAGATAAAGCAGCCATAAAAACCTTCTTTGGGGCTTCCGTATGGGGCCGTGACAAATTGGATGATTCAATCCCCAGCCTAGTCTCTTCAAGAGCGAAATAAAACCCGCACGAAGGCTTTTTCATATCGCTTTCATAATCGGGGTTCACGGTAAGCGATTGAACGTCCAAGTGGAATCTTTTAGCGTTGTAGCCCATGTGGTGTACGGCGACGAGGATGAGAGTTCTTTCAATTTATCTTCAGCCTCTTGCGATCAGCGCGGAACGTTTGGTGGCCGTTTTACTTTTCGAAGCCTGGCCAGATGTTCCAAACAGGGAGCGCAGTGACAGATATGGTCGAGGGAGGCAAGTTCTTTTTCTCCGGGCTGTGCCTCACTGGCAAGGGCGATCAGAGTTGTCTGATCAGGACAGCCAACGCGATCCGGATTGGCATGAGCCTGGCGCAAATGGTGTTCAAATGCGGCGACTAACTCCTCTAATTCCTGCTTTCGATTCATGTGCCTGCTTCGGATTTCGATGCACGAAAATGGTCTGAATTCTGACCAGTGCAGCCCCACTTCTGTTTATACGGGTGGTTTGCGTGGAAATCTATTGGAATTCGGAAATCAGACAAGAGCATTTATTTGCGAGAGAGCGTGATGCTTTTTCAGTTTGCTGCCCTATATAAGTAAGAGGAAGTTCCGAAGTGCCAGCCAGCAATATTTGTGCAATAGAAGGAGAGCCGGCTCGAAAGGTACGACGTACTTTTCGCTGGCCTAAGGAAGCGCGAGAATTGGTGAGAAACCATCTTGCCCGGCAGCGAGGGGATAAAGATTCTGCAGATGAACCGGCTGCAGAATTGGTTAAGAAGATCGCGGAAGTATCAGGAAATCCGCGGGACGCATGTTGGCGCTTTGCACGTCAGGCAGGAGTGGCAGGGAAGCGGTCGTACCGCGCTTGGCCGGAGCGGGCGCAACAGAGATTGCTCGATCTAGTCGCCATTCAGCCGCTGCCGGAGGTGGCTATTGCCATGCGCCGATCACTTGGGTCTATACGGTCCATGCTGCACCGTTTGGGGGCCAGTGCCAGTATGGGCAAAGACTGGTTCACCAAGTACACACTGGCCGAGGCGCTTCATATTCGGCATGACGACGTACAGAAGTGGATTGATCGGGGATGGCTCAAAGCCCGTGTCATAAAGACTGGAACACTCGAAAGGTACATCATTGAGGCGGATGATTTTTCGGCTTTTTGTAAAGCGCATAGCAGGGAAGTGGTCGGACGTCGGCTCAACCTTGACCGGCTAAATTTTGTAAAGGATTTCGTGTTTGCCCCGAGACACGCGGAATTGCTGCCAGTTCGGGAGAGCAAGAAAGAACGAGCGGCCTATGAAGAGCAGATCGGACGACCAGTACAGTCTGATTTCGATGATGAATACCCGGAAGACCTCCCTACGAGTGCATAAACACGTGTAGAGAATAATAGAAAGCATTACGGCTGTTTAGTCTGACCGAGATTTTGGTTTCGTCTGTTTTCAACTTGTCGTCTAATACGTGCGACATCACGCCAAAATGAAGCGCGTAAAGGCGCGAGTGATTGTCCCATCAACAGCGCGATTTCGCTCCACTTGTACCCTGCGTATCGAAGGGCCAAGACACGGCGATTCTTTTCGGCCAGCAGCGCGATGACCTCCTGAAGTTCCAATCGTTCCTGAACTTGAGCTCGCCAGCTTTCGTCCGAGTTGTGGCCCCTAAGTTTGACGGATTTATCGAGGGGCAAAAAGCGCTTACGTTTTACCAGTTCGCGCTGGACGGCCCGGTGGAAGGAATGAGCGACCAGTCCCTCAATTTCGCGGGAGAACACTCCAACATCTTTGCGGTTGAGGTAGCGAGAGATCTGGGCGACGGTTCCTTCCATTAACTCAGCAGCCTGGCTGGGGTCGGAAAGAATAAATTGATTGCGACTACACGTGTTTCTCCACACCGACAGCGCTGCCTCACGGACATCGGGGCGAATCGCGCGACCCGACCGATCCATCTCACGGTCCCACAACAGGGGTACTTCGAGGCTGGCCATACTGCACCGAAAATGTATCTATCCTCGAACAAGTCCTGGGTATCTGGTCAATTTTTTGTTTTTTGGTCGCTTTTCCGGCCAGGGAAAATTCGCCCAACTCTCTGTAAGCCGAGTCCTAGAATTGAGGCTGTTATTTTCGTAGTTGGCTTTCGCTACGACGGGCGACCACTCTGAAAGCGAATGAGTGCGGCCTGTGCATCTTGAAGATCGGACGTCCGTCTTTCCAGTTCGGTACCATAGATCTTTGCGCACTCGTAAAGGCGTGCATTCTGAATTGCGGCTGCTGCCGGAATTGCGAGGGACTCAGCCAAGCGCTTGTGTTCGGAAGTAAAGCGGTTCGGCAACGAATGACCCACGCAAAGTATCCCTAAGGTGCGGTGTGATGCAATCAGGCGTACACACAGCCAAGAGCGTACTTCGCTCATGCCCGGAAGTGGTTGCCAATCGGTTTCCGGAGTAGTGTCGGAGATGGCAACGTCGTTCTGGTTCTTCAAAATCCCGTGAATCAATGGGAATTGATTTGTGTCGATCGTGGTCAACTCGTCGTCAGAATTCGCCTTGTGGGGAGCCATCCTGGCCGCGAACAACCTGCAGTCAGACTCTAAAAACCAGATTTGTGCGGTTTCGTAGGGAATCAGGTCTGCCAGAGAAGAAAGCAAAGTGTCGAGTACGTTGTCCATCTTTAGGTCTTGAGTCAGTGCAAGAGTTGCTTCACGCATTGCGTCAGCCTCAGCCCAAGCAGCTTTTGCGAAAGACAGGTTCTTCGTGACCTCTTCTTCCGCGTGCTTTTGATTGGTGATATCAAGGACTGTTCCGACCAGTCGGCGGATTCGACACTGATCATCTCTTACCGGAAATCCGCGCGTCCACACCCAGCGTGTAGCGCCATCGGGCAGAACAATTCTGTATCGTTCGTCGAAATCTCCGCTGCGTGTGGCTTCTTCCAGGCGGAGAAGCACCTGAGTTCGGTCTTCAGGATGGATCATCTCTTCGTAGGAAAGAGGGTTCTTCTTAAGCTCCGCGCGCGATCGGCCTGTGATCGTTTCAAATGCCGGATTTACATAGATGGTCTTGCGGCTTTGCGCGTCGATCATCCAGAAAATCTCCTGAATGTTGTCGGCCATCTGGCGGAAGCGTTCTTCGCTTTCCCGCAGAGAGGCTTCAGTTGTATCGAGGACGCTATCCGTCTGCTTTTCGTGTGCACGGACTGTCGAAAGAGCCTTAACAAGGAAAAACGCTACTGCCAAAAGAGCTGGCAGCGTGACCCCTAATAATAAGGAGGAGAGATCGAAATTGTGCAGTCGGGCCGCGAGGAGGGCAACCGTAAGGAGCAGAAGCGCAAGGCAGAACAGACCTGCACTTATTCGCCAACCAGCCGCTGAGGTGTGATTGTCGAGGAATCTATAGCGGAAGCGGGGAACTCGCTCCATGTTGCGGCTGCACTTGGGAGAAGTGCACTTTCGGCCTGATGGTAGTCCCTTCGTGATGGCAGGTCAAGCAAGCCTTATAGACATCCAGCCCATGATGCCACGAGCAGCATGAGGTGTGTCAATGATTCGTCACGCTTCTTCTTTGCCTCCGCAAGATTCTCAAGCTTCCATCAAACATCGGGATGTTTCCTGACTCGAACCATGCAGGCCAAGCCAGGCAGACTCGCCACGTTGGAGAGAAAGCTGCGACACGTTTGTGGTTTACAGACAAGGCGCCAACGATGCGGTCGAATCAATCCTCGCCCGCCTGAAGAAGTCCGTCCATGGGTAACTGGCCATCGACAATCCCTTGAATCCCCGCGATACAGCACGAAACGGTCAATCTCGAATTTCTTTAGTCTTGCAAGCTGCTGTCGATTCTTGTACGGAATACTCATTGAGGTTCGACATAGTGGGCTCTCTCTCTGGATGGAAGTAACCTGAGGGCGCGGTCCGGAGTTAATATTGCAGCCTAAGGTAGAAAACAAGGAGTTACCGAACAAATATGTTGGAACAGGTCACCTTGCTGCTAGAGCCTTTGCGACGGGAAATCGTGGAGCCGACGCTTGAACTCGCAACCGAGATTGCTCGCGAAGGAAGGGAAGGACGGCGGATTGGCACGCTGTTCACGTTGGGTGCCGCGCAGGTTGTGCTGGAAAATTCACGCTCCCTGATCCTGGATCCGTTGGTTGGGCATCCGGAGTCGGCTCGCCATGTTTCGGACGCCAATTTCCGCGGCACCATAAAAGAATTGGCTCAGCTGGATGGCGCCTTCGTTATTACCGAAACCGGCATATTTGTGGCTGCATGCCGTTACTTGGATGCGCGTGCGCGAGGATTCAAGCTGCCGCAAGGATTGGGAGCGCGACACATGGCGGCCGCTGCAATCTCGAAGGCCACTCCCGCCGTGGGTATTGTAGTTTCCCAAACCGCGACAGTTCGGGTGTTTAAGGGCGGGAAACTGATGGCGGAAATCCTGCCCGAGCTGTGGCTGCTTGGCCGCTATTCCAGCTACCTGCCTGGTCCTGTTCGAACTGACAAGCGAAGCAATATGACTGTATTGACAAGAGAAAATGGCTCCTGATGAACCCGAACATTGTGACCTATAGTCCTAATTCATAACTCTTCGACTAAAGAGTAGAAAGAATGTACGGCAGTCGCCGACTCCGAATGCGAGAGACGCCTCGGCGACCCAACTTCAACAGGCCGCCACTAGTAGTTGTGCAGGCCTCCCGTGTACCGAAATGCAAGGAGACTCAAGACGATAAAGCACACCGGATGGACACCACTGGCACTCCGGAAACCGGCTGCCTTCGAAAAACATTTCTCGCTGCATGGCATCATGCGGCGCGGAATGCAATACACGATAAACGCCGGAAGTCGGCACTTTTTCTCCAGACTTGAGGGCTGTCATACTTATGGCCTCCAAATAATGAATTTCGAGTGCGGCGCATCTGTGCAACGATCATAGGAAAAGTATTGCCTGGGGAGGCAGTGTAGGACTGCCTCCCCTTGGCCTTACAGCAATACCCACTGGCGGCTCGAAATCAGGGTGGCACCAGTGGCAATAACCACACTTAATGCACCACCACCGCTCACCGCAGTCAGGGCAGATCTTTACTTTCATGATCGCATCCTCCTATGATGAGCACCGCGAAAGGCGCTTTTGTCATTTAAATAGCACACCTTTTCAAGCTGTCAAGGGGCAATTTTGTAAAAATTTTTTAGTGAGCTAAGTCATATTAAGTCAATTGCTTGCAGGATAGTCCGGAAAATTTATCTCTTGACATTTGATAATATCTGACTCATATTATCTTCGAAATTTTAGTAACGACGGAAGGCAGGCTTTTCTACCTTCCGCCGAAATTGAACTGAGGTGAAAAAAACCATGCTTCGGACCTACTGGTATCAGACGGTCGATCCGTTCCGGGAGCTCACTTCCCTTCAACAGTGGATGGATCAGACTCTTCAACAGGAATTAAACTCAGCCCAGAAATCCACCGAGGTCGCATCCAAATCGGCTTTCATACCGAGAGCCGAGGTGTTTGAGACCGAGGACCAGATCGCGCTCAAGATCGAAACTCCCGGCGTGTCGGAAAAGGATTTCGACATTACGCTAAACAATTATGTTTTGACGGTACGCGGAGAACGAAAACTTGAGAATGGTTTCAAGCAGGAAAATCTGGCTTGGACCGAGCGTCCTTATGGCACTTTCTCGCGTTCGTTCAACCTGCCAAAAACGGTTGACGTGAACACCATCAACGCTACTTGCAACAATGGCGTCCTGCAGATCGTGTTCGCGAAGCAGGAGGCAGTCAAGCCAAGACAGATTCCGGTGAAGTCTTCCCATAAGGAATTGACTGTTTCGGTTTCTGGCTAGCGCGTCTTCCGATCCAGGAGTAGCGTTAAAACGCCACTCCTGGATTTCGGTTATGGGACTTCTGTTCCTATTGCCGAAGCCGAGCAAAAGACACGGCCATCCATGGGAGATCAGCTATCCGGCAGAGATCAGTCAACGGTTGGAAGTTCTGCGTCCGGCTATTTTTAGTCACGCCATTGCTTAACAGTCCAGCTATTCCCTAAGTGTCCGCTTACGAGGGCTGTGCATTTCTGTTTTGCATAAGTGGTCCGATCGGATATAGCAAAACTCATTGATCGTAACGGGTCAATTTCACCTTGTAGTCTGGTTTGGATCGCGGGCCCGTTTGCCTTTTCCGCTGGTCATTTCCTTATTACGGTAAGTAGAGCGCAAATTTCTCCAATTCGCTTGGCTCGTTTGTCATATTCGGCTGCGGTATCGGCAGGCATGCGCATGTAGACGGCGGTTTGGAGGGCTTCGGATTGCTGCTTGGCTAGTTCAGCCATTTCGTCGGTTAGGGCCTTTTCTTCAGGGGAAACTATGCGGTCGGGTACCATAACGGGAATAGTTTGACACAAGCGCCATGCTAAAAGCGAAGCCCTGGCATATTTAAGCTCACTGTCACCCACACGTGTCCGGCTCAACCTTGCCGTCTTAATTTTTCAAGGAGGATAGACAACTCCTTTTGAATTTCTTTTAGACTCGTTTCCCTTCGTTGACGGTTTGCTGCCTTGGTTGGCCCTTTCTGCTGTCCGTGAATTCGATGCGCCAGTTCAATCGCGCGAATTTCTTCGCGGATTTCTCGAACCGATCTCCGACATTAAACACGCCGGAAAATACCACTATCGACTTGATCTTCAACCGTAGCGGATCTCTTCGCTTGCGGCCCTGTTCCAGTAGCTAACGTCATTTCAAAATGCAGAGGAGGCTTTATGAGGCTTCGTTCCAAACAACTCTGTCCGATCCACAGGTCGCTCTATTGCTGTGGTCGTGAACAGAATCGAAAGCCAAGGACAATACGGTTAGGAGTTCAACGAATCGATGATCCGCATCATCCGCGAGGGTATAGAGAATTAAGGTCACCGGCTGAGATGCGGAAACTTCTGAACCGAAAGATTGTCGAACAGAATGGAATCTGTCCAATCTGTGACGAGAAGTTTACTGATTACGCTGATGTCGTACCCGATCACAAACGATGCAAAGGAATGGGCGGAGCTTGGAGAGACGACCATCCAGACAATATCCAGGCAGTGCATTGGTGGTGTAATGAAGAAAAGGGATCAACCAGAATGGAGTGACACGCTGACCCGGCCTGTCAGTCCACACAGGGCGGGGAATCGCACCATTTTCCTTATCTTTTATCATTTCGCTGTGTGCAGGATTTCGGTGCGAAGCTGCCAGCCTATAAAGAGCCCGTTTTTCTCCTCGAGAAAGCGTCAGCATGACAACGGAATATGCCCGAATCAATCAGCTTCAAGCCCGAATGGAAAACAATCTTTACGTCGTTTCTTGCAGTTGCTCAATCTGGATTTTAACGGCCTCAGCGACCCGATCCGGGCTCGCATTCACTACTATATTGTCGCCCACGACCCCTATCAGATCGGGAACCGCGATGGAGAGGCCTAAGGCAATTGCAACGACGTCGCCATTTTTGACGGACTTTGCCCCCAATTTTTCACGGCATTCGTAAGCTATCGTGCTGGCAGCCAGCGCATCGGGAATTTTCCCCTTTAAGAGTTCGAGCGCCTTCAAGAAAACAGTAATCGTAAGTGGGCGGCTGTTCTTCAATTTGCCTTCAAGACCCGTCACCCAATCCGATACTTCCTCTGGGTGGTATTTAGAGAACATTTCACGCAGCAGTGGAAGCGGGATCGCACCATATTGAACCGTATATTCCAACAGCTTTCCAAGGTCCTTCGCTGTAATCGGCGTGACCTTTTGCTGTGCACAACGAGTCGCAATCGCTCCGTCACTGTAGCCAGGAGCAACGACGAGAGAGTAATTTACTTTGTACTTTGAGCGATGCTCGACAACTCCGTCCAGTTTGATATTTCCAGTTGAGGCCACATCATGCTTTGAAGATTTGGCGTCAAAAGCGAAACTGTAGAGCGGAGGGTTTGGGTTGTCGGCCGTCGGATTTTGTAATGACGGGGTTGCATAAGCACTGGCAATGCCTTCAGGTTCACCGGGTTTCGCCAAATCTTGAACATGAAACCCAAGATATCGGAGCGCATCTGAAACAACTTTCTCCAGCAACTTGCTATTGCTGCTGTCGTGCTGGGTCTGGAGGAGCAGCTTGGCAATATGCGTTCCTGATTTGCGGCGCGACATTGCTTGAAACCGCATAATCCTGTCGCGGTAACTCCGCACGCTTTCGAGGCTGTCAGGCTTTATGCCAATATCCAGTGCGTACATATCGGATAAGATGTTCACCATCCCGAACGTCCGCATCAATTCTTTCTCCGCTCTTGTATGGGAATGCTCCAATGTGAATGGGTGGTCGCTGTTCACGATGATCGAATTGTCAGAGATGCGATATTTAACGAATGAATCGTCCGTCATCTTTTCAAACTTGACCTGGTTCAGTGCATTGCCAATGTTGTCAGCTGTGCTGCTCTTCCACTCGGTACGCTTCTTCAACCTGTCATCAATCCCCGAATCGTCGATCATGCCGGGTATTGGGGCCTGCGAGGCAAGCGTCGCGTCTACAAAGCTTCGTAGCGGACTCAGCGACACCACACCAAGCGACTTAACCAGCGCATCACCGCCGTGCGGCATCATTGAGCTTTCATCGCTGTCGTATGACGAGCGCGCTTTGTTGAATGCACGATGCAGAAACTCTTTAAAGAGGCGAACTTCGATTGTGTCTTTAAAGCGTTCACGGTCTGTGGTCAGGAATCTATTGAGGCCGTCCGCCCTCACGGTCATTCGAAAACGTGCCCAGGCAGCGTGATTGAGACTGTTCTCACCGAAAGAGGGGCTATCCTGATTTATCAATCGCCCTAAGACGTTGATGTGATAGCCATTCGATGCGCCACGTTGTTCGCTCTTTCCGCCAGTAATTGGTTCAGCAAAGAGCGTTACCCGCCCCGTCACAATGCCGATGCCGGGAATATCGATATTAGGAACCGGCTTGACCGCAGCCTTCAGGTCAATTTTCTGGGGTGCTTTTGGTTTTGCTGTTCCCGGCGGCTCTTCTTCCGGCGCTTCCAATTCTAGGGAATCAATTTTCAGTTCTGGACCAATTGTCCATGCTTCGATTGTTGGAGTTTCCAGTTTTGGCGACACAAGCTGGGCGTCGTTAATGGTAATGGTCATCTCGCTGCCGAAGGGCAATGCGGCAGCGAGCATGCGCTTCAGCACGCCCAGCTTTAATTCCTTGCCCGTATCCTTCAATTCGGAGAGAACGACGAGCGTCCAAGTGCCTGAATCTTCGCGCTCCAGAATCTGTTTCACGGCACCGTATTCGTCATCGAAGACGGGCGTCAGGCTTGCCGCTGATTTCTTAATGGTGCCCAGAATCTCTGCTCCGCCGTATACGGACTTGAGTGCGAGTTCAACTTCGTTTTCGTCAACGTCGAAAACTTCCAGCTTCACGTCCTTTATGAGTTTGTCGCCCGATGAATTGTCAACTTTCCGGTCAATCTCTGCGTAGTCCATTGTGACGCGACGAATCTGCCCGTCTTTCGCTTTGCAGATGTAAGTCAGCTTATTTGCCAGAACGTAGGTCGCCAGCTTCCCAATACCAAATTTCCCGATAATTGATCGGCCATGTTCCGCGGGTTTGGAGCTTTTCGGCGAGAAGGCAATGTGCCACAGCTGCCGCAATCCTTCTTCGTTCATCGAAGCGCCATTGTCGAGAACGACCATGGTTGCGCTCGCGTTTGTTTTCAAATCAGGCGATATGCGGACATCGACTCTATCCGCCCCAGCGTCCCAGCCATTCGAGATAAGTTCCTCGAAGGCCTTTTGTGGGGAGGAATAAAGCTGTTCGCTGAAATGTTGAAGAAAGCGCGTACTGATCTCAACTGAAATGGATGAATGTGCTTTGCCAATGGTTTCGATTGTTGGTGGGGCAGGAGATTTGGGCGGCATAACGTATCGTATCGAGGCATTTACGAGTTGCCTCTACCCGCTTTCTTTCAGAATTATTACGGAGCCCCGTGGGATTGTTGGTGTCCAATTATTGACATATTTGAATAGCTTGGCAAATCAAGTCATGAACGCGCGGCGGCCGCCCCCCCCTCCGCCCAGAAAGAACATAGCACCGGGATAGAATCCGAAATCGTACCAACCGCCACTGTTTGGAAATGCGTATATGTGCGGATCGTATCGTCAAAAAGATGGCCGATAAGCGAAAACACAAGCGTTAAGTCATTGCATCGTCCTGAGAAAAACACAGTCGAATCGTAGGTATCGGGACTTGGCTGATGCGCACAGGAAGCGAGAAGCAAAATGCATGCAACCCACAGAAGCAGCCGGGCAGGTTTTATTGATTTCATCGTGCCTCCAGATTCGGCGGCGATGGTAACACCCGAAAAGAGTTGTGAATATATTCCCAATGGGGTTTGTCCCGAGTGTTCGGTGCCGCCGGCCCAGTTCCGATCCGCAGGCGAGTGTTAGGCTCCGTAACTTCAATGATCAGGAATATTTAAAACAGTTTTTTGTGATGAAGCATCGGTGGCGTGGGAGCCGAAGAATGGGGGTTTCGGAATATCGCCTTTTTAAAAGAAGTTGAGTCGGCTACACACCAACGAGTTGTCTATCGGATGGCATCTCATCCCATGTCCGACCTTCGAGAATTCGTCCGGTTTTCTTTTTTTGTACCCCACCCCACTGCTTGAAGAAAAAAGCTACATCAGCCGCCAAGCATTGATCGCGTATATCCGTGACCCAAGCTGGATCAATCGAGCGAGCGCCCGGGCCCGATTCGCCTCCAACAATTGCCCAATCAATTCCGCGCAGTTTAAGCATGCCTAGATGTCCAAGTAGAGGCTCCAGCGACAAGAATTTGACATGCGCTGCTGTTTCTCTCAAATCATCAATTCGGGATTTATACTTTTCTGTCTCGACGCTAACACCCATCCAGATTTGGGGAGCCCATTCGAGCTTTTTGCTCAGTTTCCTCAGCCGCTCTGACCTCTTGGTGAGAACCTGATATTGGTGCCAATTGGCTCGGTTCATTACGTCGAAAACACGCGTGATGTAGTTCGTAGGTACACCTTCATGGAACAGATCGCTCATCGAGTTGACGAAGATCCGCTTCGGTGTTTTCCAATGCAGTGGCAATTCCAGCATATGCGGCTGAAGGGTTAATTTGAAGCCATTCCGATAGTTAGCCTGCCGCATCGCTTGAAGGCGTTTTGCAAGACGCTCCGCATAACAATGCTTGCAACCCGGACTGATCTTTGTACAACCGGTCACAGGATTCCATGTCGAATCTGTCCACTCTATATGTGAGTTAGTCGCCATGGTGTATCACCGCAAAGAAAAACGTAGGATCGTACCCCGAAATTCTTTCTCCACAAGGACCATTCTATTTGTTTTAATGTGGCGTGGCCGTACCACAAAGCACAATCTGGCAAATTGAACCTCATTCGATAGCCAAGCACCAGATCCTCCGAAAATATCTCGAGGCGTGGTTTCCAATTATCGGAACAGCAAATAAGCGATCAATATATGTCGATGGTTTTTCTGGGCCAGGCCGCTACACAGGAGGCGAACCTGGCTCGCCGATCATTGCCTTGGAGTGCGCCCGCAGCCACAAAGCACGACTGAGTGACGAATTGGCGTTTCTCTTCATTGAGGAACGCGGCGATCGAGCTAATTACCTAAACACCGAAGTTTCCAAACTTGGCTTACCGGCACACTTTAAGGTCGATGTAAAGAACGGGGTATTTGCAACAAAGATAAAGCTTGCCCTTGACGAGCTAGATTTAGCTGGCCGTCAGGCCGATCCGACGTTTGTGCTGATCGACCCGTTTGGTTTTTCTGGAATTCCGTACACATTGATTAATCGTCTCCTTTCGAGAACGAAATCCGAGATTCTCATTACATTCATGGTTGACTCCATCAACCGTTGGCTTACGCATCCTGATGTAAACATCAAGAATCACATTGTTGACGCGTTCGGCACTGAAGAAGCACTCCAAATTGCCCAAGGCGCAGCAGACAGAACCACAGCGCTCAAAACCCTTTACCATCGACAGCTCAACAAAGCTGCAAGATTTGTTCGATATTTCGAATTGCGGGATCACGACAATCGGGTCGTTTATTACTTGTTCTTCGCTTCCAACAACCCTGTTGGCCACCTTAAGATGAAGGAAGCTATGTGGAAGGTCGATCCATTCGGCGACTTCACCTTTTCCGATTCAACCAATCCAGCCCAACAGATCATGTTCGCAGCTCCCGCCACCCAACTACTTGCGTTAGGCCTTTCTTTAAAATTCGGCAAAACTGCACCAATCAGTATCGAGAAGGTGGAAACTTACGTTTACGATCACACGGCCTTTGTCAGAAAACATATGAGTGATGCTCTCCGAACACTAGAGTCCGACGGCCGTCTCAAAGTCGCACAAACGAAAACGGATGGCAAAAAACGACGAGCCGGAAGTTTCCCCAACGAAGTCGTCGTTTCTTTTCTGTGAATTCTCATGTTATGTCTTTAGGTTTGGAGCATTGCTCCTCATTCAGCTCAAGCCAGATCCCGCCTCTACCGTTTTCAATATCAGCGCTGAATTGTCTGCCGAATTCCCGGAGTCATTTTGCAGCCGCCATTTTCCCATCTCAAACAGTTTTCTCTCGTTCCTGGAGTAACAGTGCGCGACACCCGTGTCTTGGAATAAGCTTCCAGAAACTGACGATACCAGCCAGTTGACGGCATGAAGTTCATGTAATGCGGCGTTTGGGAATACGTTCTTTCAGGCGAGATTCACATACCTCTCTCCACATGATTTCAGCGCGTCTAGCAGACGACCCCAACCCCAACAGATCGTACGACCAAACGCCTTGGGGTTTTTGAAGCACGTTCGCGGCCATGCCCGATACTGTATAATGCAGATTCGCTATTTGTTCGCCACTTATGGTTGCCGCAGAAAAACAGTCTGAATTATTGAAGGAGTATCCGCGAGACAATCTGTGCCGAATTTTGTCTCTCGACGGTGGAGGTGCCAAGGGCTTCTACACCTTAGGCGTACTCAAAGAAATCGAAGCCATGCTGGACTGCCCGCTCTACAAGAGGTTTGACCTCATCTTCGGTACCAGCACAGGAGCAATAATCGCTGCGCTTCTTGCCCTCGGCAATAAGATCGACGACATCCACGATCTGTACAAAAAACACGTGCCAACGGTCATGTCGAAGAAAAAACCTGCGCAGAAGACCAAAGCCCTTGCAGAGTTGGCCTCAGAAGTATTCGGCACTTCAGCCTTCACCCAGGTCAAAACTCAGGTCGGCATTGTTGCGACCAAATGGGTCACCGAGCGCCCAATGATTTTCAAGGGTAGCGTTCATCAAGCCCATGGCAGAACCGGCACTTCGCGCCCGGTTTCGGCGTCTCAATCGCAGAAGCCGTTCAAGCGTCGTGTTCGGCCTATCCGTTCTTTGTCAGGAAAACAGTCACAACTTCGACTGGTGATGATGTTGAACTTATGGACGGCGGTTATTGCGCAAACAACCCGACCATGTACGCCATTGCTGATGCCGTAGTCGCGTTAAATCAAGCTCCCGAAAATATCCGAATCGTCAATGTCGGGGTCGGTAACTATCCCGAGCCGAGGCCGAGCCTCAAGATGCGGCTGGCAAAAAAATATCTTGTGAGCGTCCAACTCCTGCAAAAAACATTCGAAGTAAACACGCAGTCGATGGACCAGCTTCGGCTGATCCTTTTCAAGAATGTGCCAACCGTCCGTATCAGCGACACCTTCGAGCGGCCGGAAATGGCGACAGACCTTATGGAGCACGATCTTAAAAAACTAAATTTGCTCCGCCAAAGGGGCAGAGAATCGTTCGCATCACGGGAGGCCGAACTCAGGGAATTTCTTTTATAACGAGGCAAGACGAACGATGGCTATTCCGCTTTCTCAACTCGAAACGTGGTCGCACCAAGGCGCCATTCAAGGTTCCAGCAGCACATACAACACCATCAAGACTGTTCTTGAACGCTCTACAAATCCCTACGCAGGGAAAAACTACGATGTGTTTCTGCAAGGCTCATATTGCAACGATACGAACATCTACGCCGAAAGCGACGTTGATATCGTCATTCGCTTGAACGAGGTCTTTCACAGCGATGTGACTAAGTTGACGCCGTTGGCTAAAGCTGCTTGGGACAAGGCGTATTCCGCCCCAGCGTACACGCACACCAACTTCAGAGCCGACGTGCTGAGGGTTCTCGAAGACGAATACGGGGATGATGTGAAGGCTGGCGATAAGGCAATCATGATTGAAGCCTCGGGAAACCGCCGAAAGGCCGACGTCATTGTAGCCGCTGAGTTTAGGCGCTACTACCAATTCAACAGCATTTACGATGAAAATTACACGAGGGGGATTTGTTTTTGGGATTCCGCCGGCAACCGGATTGCCAACTATCCGAAACAGCATTCCGCAAACATGACGACAAAACATCAATCGTCAAGCCAGTGGCTAAAGCCTATGGTTCGCATTCTGAAAAACATGAAAACCAAGCTTGTAAATGACGAGGTTATCGAAGGCAAGATCGCACCCTCGTATTATCTCGAAGGGCTTCTCTACAATGTCCCTGACGACAAGTTTCAGACTGACTACGAAGATTCTTTCGTCAATGCGATCAACTGGATTCAGCAGGAAGCCGACAAAGATAAATTGCTCTGTGCCAACGAGCAGTATTACCTGCTATGGGACAACACGCCCACCTCCTGGGCAAAGGCAAATTGCGAAAAATTCCTGACAGAAGTCATCAAGCTTTGGAAGGAGTGGTGAAAGCCCCTGAAGCCCCTGTTAATTGACTACCCTGAACTATCAGTGATTTATGGTGCTACCCGTGCGCTACCAAGTCCTTTGTCATCGGAATGCGATTGTCTTCGAATACCACTGTCCTACAAATGTTCTCTTCGTTTTGTCCGGACGCGAAGACCTGCGATCGTATTTTCTGTCGCAGCCGACTAACTGTCGGCGAGCGAACACCCTAACACTTCCGGTCCTGCTTCCATGTATCGGTTAGAAGAGAGAATGCCTTCCGCGAATCCTGTTTCAAGTTCCGGGTTTTAGAGGCCCGAGCGATGTGCGCGAAACATGACATATTCAGCGTGTTCCTAACGAACCAGGCGTACCGCCACGGCCCGCTATGGACCGTCCGGCTGGAAAACATGCTTCCATTTTCCGAACGTGAGTGGAGATTTTCTCCTTAAGGGGCAACGTTAGCATTAGTCGTATGCGTCAAATCGCGGGCGAGGAATTACACGTAACGCTGTCCCAAAAACTACTTTCCGTAGATTCCACGGTCAAGACCTTCGAGCAGATGGGCAGCACGGATGGAGAAGGTATCGCAGATGCGGAGAAGCGTAGTGACGGTGATAGGCCTGCCCGCCTCGATCTGCTGCCAATGACGAGCCGAAAAACCGAATCCAATCATATCTTCTTGCGTAAAGCCCTTGGACTTCCGCAGCCTTTTCACGCGTTCTCCGAGGGCTGCAAAGAATTGTCGCTCATTGACCAAGCCTGTCTTTTAAGCGATTTGCGATTTGATCACCACGAGCAGATTAGCGGGCGTGGATCTCATCTTTGAGTTGAACTATGTCGTTCGTCGCTTAATAGTGGACGCGGGAGTCCTCGCACGAGTTTCGACAGAGGAATGTGTAATGCAATTGTGATACGAAGAAGAGTCTTCATCGTGATTGGGCGCCCCTTCTCAATCTGTTGCCAATGTCGGGCAGAGAAACCAAAATCGATCATGTCTTCCTGCGTATAGCGTCGGGTCTGTCGCACCCGTCGCACCCGCCTGCCCAAGGCATCGAAAAATGTGGTCGCGTCCAACACGTGTAACCATTAATGAGCGACACGTGCAAAAACACCACGAGCAGATTAGCTGGACAAACGAAATGTACTGGTGCTATATGTACGGGGAGATTTTCAGCATCCTTGGCTTGGTTTGGATGGCCACAATCTGTGTGGAATTGGACTTCGGGAAATGTTTGCGAGGCGAGACTGAGTCCGCTCGCCGACTGATAGTTGTAAGTAATTGATAATAAACGTTTACATGTTGCATCGTCATGTGCGGCACTTTACCCATATAAAGAAGATTGCATCGAGTCCACCGGCACACATTAGAAGCGAAGTGCTGGCTGCCAGAAGCCTTTGTAATCTTTGAGTTATGGGAGCTTCAGCCTGTAAATGGAAGCTTCCTTCACAATCCGGCTCGATAGTCTTTTAGCTTCTGCCGAAGACGCGAATACAGCTAAGACAAGAGGCGTTGCCGACCCAACAGATGAAGGACTGCTTTCAGACCTCGTTGCAGGCAACAGGGAAGCGCTTTCTCTAATTTTTGGGCGTTATGGACGCTTGGTATTTTCTATTTCCGCGAGAATCCTGCGAGACGATGCTGAAGCGGATGATTTAGTCCAGGACGTTTTCATCTACTTGGCGAAAAACGCGGGCAATTATGATCCACGTAAAAGTTCAGCACGTTCTTGGATCGTTCAGATGACCTACCATCGCGCTATTGATCGCCGGCGAGAGCTTCAAGCGCGCCACTTTTACTCGAATATCGCTTTGGCAGATGGAGTAGAAGTGATGGATCGACATGGCAAAACCCAGGACAGAACATTTCCTTTAAAAGAGGTGGTCGGAAATACGACCATTGAGGGACTTTTTGACGCCCTCACCGACGATCAGCGCAATACTCTCAGCCTGCATTTTTACGAAGGTTATACTTTCGCTGAGATTGCTGAAAAACTGGGCCAATCCCTGGGAAACGTCCGTCATCACTACTATCGAGGCTTGGAAAAACTGCGAGAGCAGGTTTTCAAGGGCAAAATGCCGGGCGGGAATGGACAGGGAAGAAAGTGATTTTGGAAACGATAGAGAGCTTGTCTGATCCACTCCATGACGAGTTCGTCGAACTGAGCGCGCTCTCGACTTCGGGTGAACTTTCGGCCGAAGAGCTTAGGAGACTCGCTGAGCACTTGGCGATTTGTTCCTCTTGCCGGGAACGTCAAAGGCAGTATGACTCAGTCGTTAGCCAGGTCATTCCGAAGCTGGCACCGGATTTGCAGGTCGCTGAAGGCGATTCCTCCTGGTCCGAAGAGCGTGCGGAAGCATCGCTGTTCGAGAGGATCGCGGACCAGGAACGAGTCGATCCCGATCGAGGGGGTGCCGACGGGAAGTCTATCCCGAAAGCAGTGGGCAGAGTCCCTCTCTCGGCCACTCAATCCAGCTGGCGCAATGTTTGGATGCTTTGTGCCGCCGGCCTCCTGCTCTGCATAGCTTTAGGGGTTTCCGCATATCAGGTCGGTATTCGACGCGGAGTTGAAACCGCCGCAATTGTAAAACCACCAATCTCAAACCATCAAACTGATCTCGAGCAACAGCTCAGTGACGCGGGTCATGATAGGGAAGTCCTGCGCATGCAAATTGAGCAGCGGGACAAGCAACTTGCCGACCTTCGCCGCCAACTGGAACAACAAGGTGCCGAAACCGAAAAGCTGAGAGCCTCACAGACTCAGATTGAAAAAGAACCTCAAGCCAGCCAGCCAGCCAGCCAAGACCTTCTCCAACAGAAGGCTGAGTTGAGTCGGAAGCTGGACGCAGCCGTGGCGAGAGAGCAAACACTCCAAGCAAAACTCGATTCTCTGGAAACTCAAGCAACGGAAGACAAACAGCGGAATAATGCGCTTGAGGCGAAGCTCAATGATTTGAACCGCCTCCTGCACGACCGCGAAGGCACGATTGATCAGCAACAGGAACTCCTTTCGGACGACCGTGACATCCGTGAGTTGATGGGCGCGCGCGATCTTTACGTTGTGGAAGTTTATGACGTAGAGAAGAGCGGGAAAACACGTAAGCCTTACGGACGGATGTTCTACACGAAGGACAAGCGAGTTGTTTTCTATGCTTACGACCTTGACCAGCAAAAAGGAATTCAAGACGCCAGTACGTTCCAAGCTTGGGGACGGCGTGGTGCCGATTGGCAACAGGCTTTAAACCTCGGGATTTTCTACGTCGACAACGCTTCCAAAAAGCGTTGGGTTTTACGCTTTGACGATCCTAAAGTACTCGCTCAAATAGACGCGGTATTCGTTACAGTCGAGCCTCACGGTGGAAGTCAGAAGCCTACCAACAAGCCACTCTTGTTTGCTTATCTACACATGGATCCCAACCATCCTTAGTGGTCGGAAAACCGAGCACCCTCCTCTTCAAAAAATAATCAGAAAAAAATTTGGTACAAAAAATACGGGGCATCCGTAGACGGAGTGATTTTTTGTAAATCCGTTTGCGAGCCAGGAGCAGCCCTAGTGAAACGCTTCCCCCTTTCCATTCTCGTTGTCTTAGCTTTCTTCACCGGGGCTGCCCTCGGCCAATCCCCCAACGGCGCTATCAGTGGGCTCGTACTCGACCAGTCCGGTAGGCCCATCAGCGGCGCACAGCTTCTTATCGTAAGTGACACCACAGGAGTCCAATTTACGGGGATCACGAATAGTGAAGGCATTTACACAATTCCAAACCTTCCCCCAAGCCCATATCGAATCCAAGTCTCTAAAGTCGGCTTCAAAACCATTATTAAGCCTGATGTCGTGCTGAACGTTCAATCTGCAGTCGCCATCAATTTCACTTTGCCTGTTGGAGCTGCTCAGGAGATCGTCACTGTGGAGGGCGGCGCGCCACTGGTCAACATGCAAGATGGCACTGTTAGTACAGTTGTGGATCATCGGTTTGTTGAAAACATGCCACTCAACGGCCGGACTTTTCAAACCCTCATTATGCTGACACCCGGGGTAACTATTACCCCGACAAGCTACGCGAGTCAGGGACAGTTCAGTGTTAACGGACAACGAAGTGACGCGAACTACTTCACCGTGGATGGCGCCAGCGCGAATATTGGGATCGCTGCAGGCAACGGCCTCACCCAATCGGCAGGTGGTTCGCTTCCCGGATTCAACGTACAGGGAGGTACAAATAGTCTTGTTTCGGTTGATGCGATGCAGGAATTTCGCGTGCAGACATCATCATTTGCGCCTGAATTTGGCAGAACTCCCGGCGGGCAAATCTCGATCGTTACTCGCTCGGGTACCGACGCGTTTCATGGCACGGCATTCGACTATCTGCGCAATGACGTTCTCGATGCCAGCGATTGGTTTAATGGAGTATCGACGCCACCTCTGCCCAAGGCGCAAGACCGGCAGAACGATTTTGGCGGAGTGTTTGGCGGGCCGCTGATCAAAGGGAAAACTTTTTTCTTTTTCTCATACGAAGGTTTGCGGTTGCGGCAGCCGAGAACAGCCCAAATACTCGTTCCAGACACGGACTCAAGGCAGCAAGCACCGGCGTCCGTGCAGCCTTATTTAAATGCTTTCCCCCAACCGAATGGCCCAGCCGTTGCAGGAGGGCTGGCGGAGTTCGGCAGTTCGTATTCCAATCCCTCGAGTTTAGACGCTTACAGCATCCGACTCGATCACCTTATTAACCGAAATTGGTCGCTTTTCGGGAGGTACAACTACTCTCCTTCGAAAAACGTAGTGCGCGAAGCAACGTCATTAAGCAGTCTGGCGAGCAATTCTTCCGTTACTCACACGCTGACGCTGGGCCTGACTGCCTCGTTCTCGCCGGCACTGAGTAACGAATTTCGCGGGAACTACAGCAACGTTAAGGGACAAAGTTCATCCTTTCTCGACGACTTCGCGGGCGCTACACCGCTGCCCGACAGTCTGCTGTTTTCGCCAGCATTCAATGCAAAAAATAGCAACCTTGGAGTTTTAATTCTTGGTGCCGGAACCAGCACGTCTGGTCTCGGAGCCCTTCTCGACGGTAAAACAGCGAGCAATGAACAGCGCCAGGTCAACCTTATCGACAACGTGTCGGCTTCAATCAAGAATCACCAACTGAAATTCGGGATCGACTATCGCTGGCTGGCTCCTTTTGCAGGAAATCCAGCGTATCAGCAAACAATATTCTTTCTTGGCGTCACCGGTGACTCTGGATTCGCAACGTCGGGCGAAGCACTTGGAGTTTTTACCAATGCCTTTCAACCCGATGTTGCGTTGTTGTCTAAGAACTTCTCGATGTATGGTCAGGATGCATGGAAAATCGGCTCGCGTTTGACGTTGACCTATGGATTTCGCTGGGACATCAACCCGGCTCTGAGTGGGAAGAACGCTGCCAGCAATCCTTTTACAGTCACACATCTAAATGATCCGGCAAATTTGGATCTCGCCCCGCGTGGGACATCTCTCTACGCCACGAGATACGGAAACATCGCACCACGGCTCGGGGTCGCATACGTGCTTCGCGACCGTCAAGGTTGGGAATCAGTGCTTCGCGGAGGCGCTGGCACATTTTACGACTTCAGTTCAGGTCGGCTCGGCGACCTAACTTTCTTTTTTCCCTTCACAGCGTCCAAGTCCTCGTTCTTTGTCCCTCTTCCTCTGACACCCGATCAAGCTGCACCTCCGGTTATTACCGACGGACTGCCTGCGACATCTGCTCTCTTTGTTGCCGATCCTCATCTATCGACTCCCCGGACTTATCAATGGAACGTCGGAATTGAACAGGCGCTTGGAGCCAGCCAGAGCATCTCGATGACATACGTGGGAGCATTAGGGCGAAAATTGCTGCGGGCGGACAGTTTTTCGAGCCCGAATGCTAATTTTGCCGGTGTAGTTGTTACCAGAAATACTGCAACTTCGGACTACAACGCGCTACAGATAAAGTACGAGCGGAGACTTTCACGTGGGTTGCAGGCCCTTGCCTCTTACACCTGGTCTCATTCAATCGACATTTCCTCAAATGACACTGTTCTTGCAAATACGCCTGCAGCCGTAGCAAGTCCGAATGTCGATCGCGGAGACTCAGACTTTGATGCGCGTCAATCTGCAACGGCTGCGCTGAGCTACGACATTCCGGCTCAATTTAGTAAAGGGATTGCCCGAAGAGTATTTGAAAGCTGGTCTCTCGATAGTTTCCTAACGGTGAGATCGAGCCTGCCAGTAGACATCACGGCAACGACCGCTCTTTTTAATGGCTCTGCATACGCATCCCGGCCGGACCTAGTTGCCGGTGAACAGCTTTACTTATCTGGAGCAGCCTGCGCGTCGGCATTTCAACTTTCGGGAGCACTTGAAGCAGGTCAGCAGTGCCCTGGGGGGCGCGGGCTCAACCCTGCGGCCTTCGCTGTTCCACCTGCAGGTCGGCAAGGGACCCTGAGAAGAAATGTGCTAAGAGGTTTTCCTGCTTGGCAAAATGACTTCACGATTCGTCGTCAGTTCACGCTCGGTGAAAAGATCCGGCTTCAATTTCGCGCCGAGTTTTTCAATATTTTCAATCATCCAAACTTTGGCCCGCCCACGAATACGCTCAGCAGTCCGCTATTTGGTCTTTCCACCCAAACGCTGGCGTCGTCTCTGGGTGGGGGTGCCGGAAGTGGCGGGCTTAATCCGCTCTATCAAATTGGTGGCCCCCGTTCAATTCAGACTGCCCTGAAACTGACTTTTTAACCGCTATTCGAGACATAGAATGTTTGCCACGAAATCAGGATATCTTCTTGTGCTCTTTTTTCTTTGCTTGCTATGTTGCGCATTCGCCCGTTCCGACGAATCGATCCCTTTGTCATTGGACGACGTGTCGCATCTCTTGAGTCTCGGTGATTTTAAGCCTGCATTGTCCGCGGATGGCCGATGGCTGGCATTCGTGACACAAGACCCGCGTCGTACAGTGGCAGCATCGACCGGTTCTCAACCTTTTTTTTCGGAAACCGGGGTGCCATTTCTGGCAACTGCGGCCGATGTATGGATGGTTAATGTCAACTCGGGAAAATCAATCAACCTCACAAATGGGATGGGAGCCAGTTGGGGAGTGGCGTGGTCTCCCAACAGTAGATATCTCGCATTCTATTCTGATCGAAATGGGGCAGCACGACTTTGGATATACGATGTAGAACAAGAAAAAATCAGACTTGTTTCTGATGCCATTGTTCGGGCTTTGGATCCATGGCAGATTCCGACGTGGAGTCCGGACAGTCGACAACTGCTAACGAAGCTTATACCTAGTGGACAACGCATCGAGGATGTAAATCGGAGTCTAAATTCTTTTGGAAGTGAAGCACCAGATAGTACTAGCCAGCGTCTTCCCGGCATTCTCGTCTTCCGTTCACAGTCTGACCCTAGCCCTAAGCTCAATGAAGACGTCTCTCTACACCTCGTCAAAAACCAGCAGACTGAGGCTGAAAGTGCCGACTTGGGCGTAGTCGACGTGGCGAGTGGTAAAACAGAACGTACCGCAGTTGGGTACAACCCCGTATGGTACAGCTGGGCTCCGGATGGTAACGCAATAGTCTTTACGTCGATGAAGGGCCTCTATAGTGGGGAAGTTTACCGACAACTCTTTGATCTCTATGAAGTGTCCGGTTCAAAACCACCCGTGCCAATTGATAAAGATGTTGCGCGGCAATATTGGGATTTTTCTGCCAGTTGGTCGCCGGACGGCAAAGAACTTAGTTACATCACCACCGGCGGCCCAGACGATGGAGAGTGTTACATTTTGTCACTCGACTCTCACATCAAGCGAAAGGTCGCCAACGATCAGCATCCGGGATTCGGGTTGCTCCATCACCCACCAATCTGGAGATCTTCCGGCAAACAGCTATATTTCGTGACAAATGACTATGCATTGTGGTCGGTGTCACTTGTTAATGGCCACGCTAGAGAACTGGCCAGAATTCCCGATCATCATATTCTCGCGATGGTATTGCCTTGGAACACGACGGTGATCGACTCCTCCGGTTCTAGTTATGCCATTGTGACTACGATCAATGATTCCACGTTGGAATCAGAGTTCTACAAAGTTGATCTCGACACAGGAGCATTTGACAAATTATGGGGAGAACAAAAAGCTCATGATCCATATCGCGTTATAACTTCTCGCTTGGGCAGGGATCTCATCTATGTTGCCGAGGACGTAGGACATCCCCCGGACTTTTTTGTCGCTAATCTTCTCCGGGGAGGAATTCGTAGGCTCACTGCAATAAACCCTCAGTTAAAGGGTACAAAGATGGGCCGGGCTCAAAAAGTGGAATGGCGGACCGAAAATGGCGATGTCGTTCGCGGCGCTCTACTGTTGCCCGCCGAATATCGTGAAGGCGTCAAATATCCATTGATCGTGGAAGTTTATCCCGGCCTTTTCTCTCCCTGTGCTAATCAATTTGGATTGTGCGGCGACAATTTTTTCCCTAACAAGCAGTTGTTTGCAACTCGCGGCTACGCAGTTCTCGTGCCCGATCTCCGGTTGACAGGAAGAACTGTACTGCGCGATTTAGCTGGCATTGTCCTCCCGGGAATCAACAAGACTATCGAACTCGGTATTGCGGATCCCGACAGGATTGCCTTGATGGGGACGAGTTGGGGAGGATATTCCACCCTTGGTTTATTGGTTCAGACCACACGATTCAAGGCCGCCGTAATGGTCGCTGGGTTTGGCGATCTCATGGGATTCTACGGAGAGATGGATGACAGCGGATCGAGCCTTGGCATCGGTATCCTTGAAGAGGGCAATGGCACGCTTCATATACCTGGCTCGCCGTGGGTGTTCCGCGACCTGTACCTCGAAAACTCCCCCATCTTTTACCTTGATCGCATAGAGACTCCATTACTAATCATTCACGGCACGCGAGATGCGAACGTCGCACCGTTTTTGAGCGACGAAGTGTTCGTCGGAATGCGACGATTAAAAAAAGAAGCTACCTACGTCAAGTACATCGACGAAGTCCATGGAATCCATCGGCCGGAAAATCAAATCGACGGCTTCAATCGAATAATTAGTTGGTTTGATGGACACCTAGCCGTCCAAAATACAGGAATGTCGCTTTCCCCATCGACAGCTCATTGACACGGTTTGAAGCCAATCAACCAAGAGTCCGCCGGGACCCCAGCGAGGTTCGCCGAGGGACCCGACGGATTCTGTTCGCCTCGTACCAAGGCAGGTTGTTCTTACTCCTCAGGTTCATAGGCGGTGCCGATTTCGACCTTGTTCAGTGGCGCTTCGGCATTGAGTTGGTCCTGCTTCGAACGACGAACAAGGCAGGCCGCCTCACCCAGCAAAGTTAGTTCCGGTTTGCTGTAATTCATGGTGAATACCTCCTTTCTTCAAGAATCGTCTTTCTGCCGGCAGAAATCGCAACAATCTCAATGCCCGAAATGGAGGTGGGCTTTGGGTACACAACGCGGAGTCTTCGCATCGGTTTTTACTGCTAAAACCCCGTTCTGAACGGCACTACGCAACCAAAGTTCGAGTGAAAGCGTAGTTAGCAGAGGCATCATTTGTGATGCATCCCCGTGCCTGGTACGCGCAAGACACTCGCGAAGTAGGACCGCATCAACGTACTCGAGTGCGCCGCAAACTGGCGACGCGAATAAAGCCTCCAAGTCGTTCAACCCATTTTCGAAAGCGAGCAGCACGCCTCGATTCACAAATCCTTTCGTCTTTCGCCAAAGCACTTCCGCGGGAACGATGTCAGCCAACGATCTCCTCATTAACGACCGGCGCTGACCTGGCCGCAGAAGTTGGCTTGGCGGAATTGCAAGAACAAACTCAACCAACGACTGATCAAGGTAGGGGTAACGGCGCTCTTCGCCGGTCATGCCGTGAGTGGGAAGCCTCGACATCTGTCGCGACAAAGAATTGACAGTCTGAGCAGTTTCTATACGGCTCGGTTGAACGTATCCGCATCTTCCACCCAAACGGAACCTGCGAACGGGCAGACGGTAACCACGCGCAAATTCAGGGCGGATCCATTTGGCGACACCACTATTTCTTGCCAGCCTTGCTTGCAGCCAGTTGGGGAATAAGCTGGCGACCGCTTCCGCTATGAGATGCATAGCCGGACGCTTCTTGACCAAACTCCACGCCGTTAGTTGTTTCATCAATTGGATTGGCCTGGGTAGAACGAGGAAATCTGCTAGTTGGGAAGATGGATTCGGAACGCCCCCCAACAATTCATCGCCGCCGATGCCCGAGAGCAAGACTCGATAATTCTGTGCTACAAATAACGAAATTAGATCGTCGCGGAGCTTTCCTCGACATTCGGAGGCGCCGGGGGCAACGATAAGGCGATCGATATTTAGGTCGAAGACGTGACCATACTCCTCCCGATTTAAGTGATGGCCGGTTCGTCCGCGCTGGGCTTCGATGATCGAAAAGTATGAGGTCTCGTTGCCGCCGGGCTCTTTCGGATCGAATGTAGAAATCGTATCTAGACGGACACTTCCCACTTCGCCTGATTGGATAATTTGATCCGCCATGCAAACAATCGAAGACGAATCAATACCGCCGCTGAGTTCAGCAATGACCGGAGATGTCGAACGAAGTCTCCGACGCACAGCAGCTCTGAAGACATGGCGAAAATGTTCCTCGTAATCCCCGTCACACTTATAGCGGATACGGTTGTCTGGCCTGAAGTTCCAGTAGCGATATTGCGTAGCTCGACCGTGTCGAATGGTGACGATGTGAGCTGGTGGAACAGCCTTAATTTCCAGATAGGGAGTCGTATCTGCCGCCGGAGAGGTCACTAGAAAATCAGCAACATATTCGTTATTAATGGTCAGAGGAAGCTTCGACATCCGAATTATCGTTGCTAGCGATGTCGACCAGAGCGCTCGCCTATGTTCCACGGAATAATAAAGATGTCGAATTCCCAAGTAGTCTGTTCCCAACGTCAGCTTTTTCTCCACGGGCTCCCAAACTGATGCGCTCCAATCACCGATTAGTCTGGAAAACAGACCATTGCCCCAGGCCTCGAATCCCTGGGCGACGATAGTAGGGTCTGCGGTGGAGAATGAAGATGGGTGGCCGAGTGCCTCAACAAGATCTTCGCGGTTGTCGAGCCTTCCGTTCCAGTGCACTACATGTCGCGAAGCGTCGAGATGAGGTTGTGGGGTTGTGTAGGCCGTTTTCTCAGTCATCGACGCGCAGTGAATAATGCCTACGTTATCTTTTAGATAAATGGTTTGCTCTTCGCTCGTTTGTTCGCGGAGCAGCCGTACGGCCAGTTCTAAAGACGTCTCGCTGACGTCTTCACCGTCGAAATTCCACACACCGAATAACGCACTCATTTTCGAAGACCAAATGTTTCTACAGCCTTAGCACCTTTCAAGAACGCCAAATACTTGGTGAACATCAATGTTGTCATTCACAACTGTGCCTTCCACTTCTACCCACGCGTGCGCCTGAAAAGGAGTCGGTCTAGAGCCGATAACCAACTGCGCCCTGATCCCAGAGTCTCGGAGAAGGCTAGTGAGCACGATCGAACGTTGTAGGCAAAGAACCCGCTTCCAGTACCACACGCATGCCAGATCAAGGGCACGGCAGGCCTGTTGAGTGTTTGCTTGAGCTTTCACCTTTGGTTTGACCTGTTGGCGGCGAACTGCATCGCACATTTCTCGGAATTGGCCGCGTCGCAGCCTGAATTCGAGATTGAGCAACGCGAAATAGGCTTTTAGAAAGAGAAGCATGTGAAACCAAGCCTCGATTCTTCCGCTAGGGAAATTTTCCTTCAACGCGCGATCAGGAGCTTTTGTTCTTCGAGCGACTCAAGAAAGTGAGCGACATCTCGTGATGCGGAGGATATGGCGATGCCGTAGAGACCCGAGATCTCTTTTACAATCTCTTGCTCGCCAAAACCTTTCCCGATTGACTCAAGGATAAGCGACCCTACCTTATTGAGATGAAACATATTTCCGCTATGGAGATCGAGGACAATTGCTCCGTCGTCATTGTGGGTGCATCGTAGTTCCTCGGACAGTCTGAGCATGATCCATCCTGCAGTGCACTTCGAATGTGAACCGATTGCGACGATAGTGCGAGGCTTTCCCAAAAATGTTCGGAAGATAGTCAATGGCGTGGCCTATCCCCGTAAGATCACAAACATGCTGATATCTGGGAAGGTTGTTAATCTAAGACCTGCGTTCGCATTTACACCAATTGCGGATGCCTCAGGGACAGTCTGACGGTGTGACTATGTTGAATGATTCCACAGTTCTCGCTCGATCATTGTAGACAGGCTGACATCCGCCACCCTGTATCAAACGTCCGTCCCGTAACGACACCACCCGGTCCACCACCGAAATCGTCGTCAAACGATGCGAAACTACAATGATGGTAGATCTGGGAAGCCAATAGCGCAGTCTTCGTAGAATCCGTTGTTCTGCCTGGGCGGAAATTGACGAAGTTGCTTCATCTAGGATGAGGACTTTTGGAGTTAACAGAATGGATCGCGCCAATCCTAGTGCTTGCGCCTGACCTCGCGAAAGCTGCACTCCATTAGGCCCTACGGGCTGGCGCAAGCCGAAGTCGAGGCTTGCGACCCAACTTTCGAGCCCAACGATCTCAAGAGCATTGTGCAACTCGGATACAGATGCCGTGGTCTTACCAATACGGAGGTTGCCAATAATTGTCGCGTCGAAAATCGCTGGCTGTGAAGAAGCATAAAACACGTGCTCACGAAGACTGTCGATACTGAATTCTCGGATGTCGTGACCAGCGATTAGGATCGAACCGCTCCGCACGTCGTACAAGCGGGCTAAAAGCTTGGCAAAGGTGCTTTTGCCCGCGCCGTTCTCGCCAATTAGCGCGAGCATCTCTCCGCTTGCAATCGTAAGATTGGCGATTGAAAGCGGGCCCCGATTTTGTGGATATGCGAAGGTCAGTTCGGACACCTCAATTGGCCATGGGCCTTCGCGTGGAAAGCAAATGGATTCTGGGCAATTCGTGATCTCCGGTTTTAACGAGAACAGTCCCTCGACCTGTCTAATACTCGCAGATATTTTCCGCATGCGAACATAAGTGTCAGCGATTCCGTTCAGGGGCTCGAATAACTGCGCCAAATACGAGTAAAAGGCGACCAGGGCACCAACAGTCATTTCTCCTCGAAAAACGCTCCAGCTGCCGTATCCGATTACTGCGGCCATGGACGCTGCCGTCGTGAAGCTCGTAAGGAAGGAAAATGAAAGTCCTGCTTTGAACAGTTTGTCAAAAGTCCGCGCCTTTGTTGCAAGGAGGGAAAATGCTTCTCTTTCACGGCGCCTTTCCTTCCTCAGAAGCTGCAAGGGGATGATCGAGGACAAGTGCTCGTGCAAGAAATTGCTCCAGCGAACTTGATCCAATTGAAGCTGTTCTGAATACGATTCGAACTGCTTGCCGTATCTGCGTCTCGCTAGCAAAAATATGGGGACGATCGGCGAAACCGTCAGAGTTAAATGGGCGTTCAAAATTATCATCGTGCCGAATGTGAGGGTTGCGGCAACCAAAAGACGCAACAGCGAAGGCACTAGATCCGAACCAAAATATGCGATTTCATCCACGGGCTCGCGTAAGGGATAGGTCGAGCTCCCGACCGGGTTCCGCTCATGATGGACAGGGGACAATCTGTTCAACTGTTGAAGGAGTCGACACCGCAGATTCAAGGCAAGTCGTTGTGCAGCCAGCACCGTCAGGTAATTGCCACCCGAGGTGAATAGCCCACGTCCTTGATGGCAGACAAAAATCAGGCCCATAGCGGCGATCAACAGTCCTGCCCTCCGTTCCGGCAAGACGCTGTCAATCAACCATTTCAAAACCAAGGGTGCAAAGAGTGATAGAGCGCTAGCGATCGAAAAACAGAAAAAGCTCGCGAGGTGCCATCTGAGAAATGGCCGTACTTCTCGGTATAGCCATCGCGTTTCCGTGGAGAAGCAGAATCTCATGCCGAGTCACACGTGTGCGTAGACTTCTGACAGCCTAAAAAGAGAAGACAACGGAACTATCCTGGCTCTCAACTATTTTTCGATTTTGTTCGCAACCTCGACAATGAATCGATTTGTCCGCACTCAGGAATAACTTCTGTGATCGCACGAATAGGGTGAGTGTTCGCAAAACTGACTTAAAACCGTCAAAGTGCCCTCGCAATGCCCACAATTTGGCCCGTGACCTCAGCCTGATCGTGATTCACGAGAGAAATCGTTCGCCACTGGTGCTGAACAAATTCCCGAATCTCCAAAACACGGTCATCGAGGCTGCAAGATGCGACAAGATATGTTCCGTCTCGTTTCAGCAGCAAATACATAGGCTGTTGCCACCAAGGTCTATGCGGAAAATATATGGGCTTTTTCTTCTGGCGATTTACAAGCGCAACAATTGCTTGCTGAAGTAGCGGATGGAATGGCTCTGATTCGCTAGGAAGCCAGAAGAAATCGTTCAGAGCAAGATTCCTGATGCCAGACAATTCCAACCAAGTCTTGCGAAGAAAAAATGGAAGCGGACCGAGCCTCTTCAACAACTCCCCAAGGAAGCCTCTTGTACCGCTTAGGTCTGCACCTACCCTTTGTGGTTGTGCTCGAGCGCTTAAAAACTCTCTAGGTACGAGTTTGTCGGGGATTGAGTCGGCGCCCGATTCACCCGCATTAAGTGTGACAATCTTCAGGAACTCTTCGAGGCGGATTGCGTATATGACACACAATGCTATGACTTTGTGAATATGCCGTGGCGGCGTGCTCGTGGCTTCGTAGTCGGACAGCGAGCCGGCGGCGGCAAAGTAGTGTTTTTCTCCTAGCGCCAGAGCTACCTGGTGACTTGCTTCGGAAGCTTCGCGAAAGGACAGACCGGCATCTTTACGGCGTTGCTGCAAAAGTTGGCCGAGGCTGCGAGGTCTGCTAGGGAGGTCCGTCGATGGCCATTGTGTGCTCAATCGGGACACATCGACTTGTTCCGGATGAACTAAGCGGCGAATCTCGAGGTCTAGTTTTCCCAAAATTCGGACGTCCTTTCCTATACGCATTTCCTTTGACGATTCGTTACTTTGCGGAGCGATCAGCTTAACTAAATTCCTCCCCGTAGATTGAACGTGGGAACAGCAAACTCCGCTTTGGAGTTGGACCAAAAACAATCCTTCTAAATTTGATCCAGTTTCTGGCAAGTACAAGTCGGTGCTCGTACACCTAGCACGGACGAGACTGCCTGGAATCAGGTTGGGGAAAGCAAACGCGTCCTCTTGACCAATTTTTGCAAATAAGAAATTTGTTTGGCCCGATGTCTCTATTGACTTCATCCGAACCGGAAAAGCCGGCGATAACAGTGCACCAATAGAAGCAATCGAAGAAGGAAATGCATTCTCCCGGCTATTCCTGACCCACGGAATTGAGGCTTCAGGGTCGTCGACGCTGGAATCAAGTATGACGGTACGTTTCGAGTGGAGAAGAAATTGTAGTCGTGGAATTTCGTCGATCCTGAACCCAAACACTCGCAGCCAGTCATGAAATGAATAGCCCGATATCGTGCTTAGTGAGTAGAGCTGTTGAAGGCTGGGAGTAAAGCTCTCCGACTTCAACCCGTAGTAGAGATTGTGCGGAACGAAATGAGGAGAGTATCGTCCATACAAGACACGGCTTTTCTCTGAGACTTGATAAAGCGTCAGCCCTTTACTTCCCAGGATCCTCTTAACTCGTTCGCCGATATTCGAATCAGGTTCGCTCACAACTGGTGCTTTGTATAACTGCCAGCACGAGCGGCGTCTGAAACTTTCTTCCAAGTGGCTGCTTCTACGACCGCACACGGCACGAACTGCGACAAACTGAGAGGGGAGCGGGGGCTTGGTGCACCACGCCAATCGGTCGGTTTAGCGACCATCGCATAAAAAGATTTTGTCGGTCGGTTTGGGAAAGCGTATTATTTCGCTAATTCCTGTTTGTGACCCTAGGCCCCGATCGATCTGATACCGAATTTCTACGCTGTAAGGAAGTTCATTCTGTGTGCCGGCGCCGACGTTGGAATCGAGACCATGTCCAGAAGCTGGGAGGCGACTGCGGGCCGAACGTTTGCGTTCCGGATTGTCCACCCGCCAAGTCCAGAAGCTGAGTCAACTCATCGCTAAAGAAAAAGACGACAATCAGGACTATTCCATCTCGCACGCATGGCTGACCGAAGTTGAAAACGGAAAGTTCACCCCAAGTATTTATAAGCTCTACAGCCTGGCGTTGATCTACAAGTGCACCGTCACCAAAATTCTTGGCTTCTTTGGCATCAATCTTCTCGCCGCTGCAGAAGAACAGAAACTCGTCGGTCTGGACGATACCCAGGTGATCGGGTCCAACCTGGAACTGACCGGCCGGTCCATGATCGTGCCGGTGGATCTGCGCAGAGACGTGGAGCTTGCGCGCACCAACTTGGTCTCCCGTATGTTTGAAAAATGGGGTGAGGTGCCAGCCGAGTTTCGCGAGCAGCTGGATTTTCGTCATCGTTTATTTGGCTACATCGGCCTGGAGGATTACACCCTGTACCCGGTGATACGTCCCGGGTCATTTGTTGAAATCGACGACCGGGAAAACAAGATCAAGCCAGGTGATTGGCAAAATGAATACGAGCGCCCAATCTATTTTGTTGAATTGAGAGATGGCTATGCATGCGCCTGGTGCCAGATCAATGGAAATCAACTAATCCTGATCCCATCTCAACAATCTAAAACGCAGGTTCGACAAGTCCGCTATCCAGCTGAGGCGGGAATCGTTGGACGAGTGACAGCAGTGACAATGACTTTGGTTGATTTCAAATGATTCGTACTACCAATTCGAGAGAGAAAGAGAGACTCCACGGGTAAATATATATTTATCTTATGTTTGCAAAGATAGTCGGCTCTTGTAATTTACATGTTATTTTATTGTTATTTGTACGTTATTTGATTATAATACTGGGTGAGGAGGTGGCATGGCTATGGCAGTCTTGACCCCACCCAGACCCGATCTGCTCGCATATCGCGAAGCAACGAGTTTGGAGTTTTCGAAACTTGTGAAGGAACTCACGATAATCCTGGGCAAAAAGCTGACCGCATATATCGCTTCCGTGAAGGACAGTCGTGCGATCGATAGGTGGATTGCAGGTTCTGAACCGTATAAAGGAGTCGAGGAACGTTTGCGTCTGGCGTATCGCTTAGCCAAGGTGATAAACGACCAGGATGGCTCGCGGGTGGTGCAGGCGTGGTTTACGGGTTTGAATCCTGAATTGAACGATCGCGTTCCGGTTCGCTTGTTGCGCGAGGAAGATATCGAAAGCGTGGGACCAGAAATCCTTGGGGCAGCGCGAGCATTCTTGGCTGGGGGCTAGTTATTTTTGAGAACGTCTGAAGTAATCTATCGCCTCGCACGGAAGCCCGATCCATGGGAGCCTCCCTCCTGGGCATCGGCTGGACCGGACGGGACATTTGGGAATCGCTTTGATGATCCCGACGCGACCTATCGTGTTCTCTACGCTTCCTCGCAAAGACTTGGTTGTTTTTTGGAAACGCTTGCGCGATTTCGCGTCGATCCCAGTTTAGTTTCGGAGTTGGCCGGTATCGAAGGAGAGGATGACTACAATCCTGTGGGCGAGGTTCCTTCGGAATGGCTGGATGGACGCGTCATGGGAACCGCGACGACAGAAAGCGAATTTGCCGATGTTTGCAGCAGTGAATGGATCAGCAAACTCCGCACACTCTTGGCTGCGCAATTGGAGAAGTTTGGTGTACGAGACCTGGACGCGTCGGTGCTACAGCAAACTGCTCCTCGAATTCTCACTCAATTTGTGTCCCGCATAGTTTTCTACCAGGGTTTTGCCGGTATCTACTACCGCTCAAAGTATGGCCATGACATTGAGAATTGGGCTTTGTTCGAGCCCTTTCAAATCACCAAGCATCCCGTCGAAATGATTCCTGCGACTGACAGAGATTTGCAACGCGCCTTGCGACTCCATGGGTTGCGGCTGGGTCGCTAGCGGTCACAACGCCCAAGACCCTCACAAAAAGAATGTTCGGAAAACCGAACTATTCTCATCAAGCCATACACGGTAAACTCTTGCCAATTCATACTGACTGCTAAGCGGTACGCCGAGGCAGTCGTCCACCTTGTCTTTAGGGAGGTTCCGATGCTTGCATTTTGCCCCAAGTGTTGGAATGAAATTACAAATTCGCCAGCCGTTTGCCGTAAATGCGGGGCAAGCATAACTGTCGATTCACAAGAATACGAACAACAACTCCTCAACTTGATCCCTCGTGGCAACGCAACCAAACGCGTCGAGATTTGCCTTCTTCTCGGACAGCAAAAAAGACGAGGTGCCGTCTCCCATTTGATCTCAATTGTTGATAAGGACCCGGAAGCGGTCGTACGCATTGCGGCGCTTCGAGCCTTGGGCGAAATTGGAGGTGCTTCCGCAATTCATGAGATTGAGAGTGTAGCGACGAATCAGAAATCTCCTGTCTCAACCGTGGCGCAAGAAATATTAAGGACCTTTGAAGCCCGCCCAGGTCCTTATTGAACGATGAACGCCCAACTGCGAGTTCAACAGATCTCATACTCCTGTTTTTCACAAGCAATTTGGGTGTGGATATCGGCTGGGTTCTCGTACGCCTTTGGAAGGTGAGCAATGGCCATCTACTCTAACCTATCGAACAAGAATGCTCTAGGTGCTGATCTAATCTGTGCCTCGTCGCTCGTTCAGGATGTTATCTTTTGTGTTCAGTCAATCGCCCACCAGGCGATTATCAGTACAGAAAACATTATTTGTCTTTCCCAGAACGCCAGTCGTTGAAATTATTACAACTCCCTCTCATGACGTTCACGCACACCGCATTGATCTGACGCGCAATAAGCCTCATGGCTAGACGTGAGATATCAAGACACCGCAACTTTAAAGCACGGAGACGCTAACGAAAGATCAGGCTCAATTGGGGAGCTTCGTTTATAGTCCACTGTTTGCAAACCCAAGTCTTTTCTAACAGCCCTGATACACCTGACCCTCAGGGAGGCAACTAATAGGGAAGCAAAGGACTCTCAATGACAGGTTTAGTGGGAGCGGATGTTGATCTTGTCCAAATCGCTCACGACCAAGGTTTTCTGCGCGAATGGCTGAGTTGCGCGCCGGTCCCTCGGGGGTCGGCGATGTGAATAAAATGAGGAGACTGATGACTATTACGCGCATTCACGGTTGTGTACTCATGCTGGCTTTGTTTGCTTTGGCAACCGCATGTAATAACGGTAGCAATACGGACATGAGCTACAAAGCGGCGATCAACGATCACTACAAAGCATTTCCGATTTGCATTTGGTCTCAGGCAAAGAAGTTTCCCGCGCAGGCAGCTACGTCTGACGATGCCAAGACGGAAGGTTATGACGCTTTAACCCAAGAAGGTTTGCTGACGCGAACCACAGCGGAGAAGAAGGTGCTCATCATCGCGTCCAAGCAGGTAAACAATTATGACTTGTCGGACAAGGGCCGAACTTCATGGACACCCGATTCTTCCCAGCCGGGCTACGGAAATTTCTGCTATGGCAACCGGGAAGTGACGTCCATCGATGATTCCACGCTTGGTACCAACGGGGCAGGCGCAAAGACCGTCGACGTAACCTATCACTACAAAATTGTGAATGTTGCCAGCTGGGCTGATTCTCAGGAAATGAAGACCGCCTATCCGGCTATCGCTACGGCACTTGGCACCAATCCGTCGGACAAAGCGACGCTGGTCATGACTGGGGACCACTGGGAATTTACGAAGTAGTTTGAGGCTCCGCAACGCGCAGCCTTCGGTTCACGGCGTGTTTACCGATCCAGAGAAGAAGTGCAAAAAAGTCCCTGCATATGGCCCCTTCGACTACAACCCCTGCGATTCAAACCGTTGTCAAAACTCTTTCCACCCAACGAACTTTCATCGGAGCAAGATCGGGTAGCGAAGAAACCTCCTTCCGCGTCTGGGCTCCTCGCGCTAAACAGGTGGACGTAATCCTCGAAGGTCGCAGAACGCCGTTTCCGCTTGTTGCGGAGTGTGACGGCTACTTTTCCGCATCGACCTCAGAAGTTCGTGCAGGCGATCGCTACAAGTTGAGGCTGGATGGCGGAGAACCATTTCCGGACCCGGCGTCACGCTATCAGCCAGAGGGCCCACACGGCCCGTCTCAAGTGATTGACCCCACGCTTTTCCCATGGAGTGAACATGAATCAACTTGGCCCGGAGTTTCGATCGACGGTCAGGTTCTTTACGAGATGCATGTGGGAACCTTCACGCCGGAAGGAACTTTTGCCGGGGCGGTAGGTGAGTTTGCCCGATTGCGTGGTCTAGGGATCACCGTCATTGAATGCATGCCGTTGGCGGAGTTTGCAGGAAAAGTTGGTTGGGGATATGACGGAGTAAGTCTGTTCGCCCCGTTTCATCATTACGGTACGCCCGATGACTTACGCCGTATGATCGACGCCGCGCATCAGCTTGGCCTCGGCGTGATTCTTGACGTGGTGTACAACCATATTGGTCCGGAAGGGAATTATCTAACCAAATATTCTGCGGACTATTTTTCGAAGACAGACACAGAATGGGGCGAGGGCATAAATTTCGATGGTGCAAACAGTCTTCCCGTCCGAGAGTTTTTTTTAGCGAATGCTGCGCTTTGGATCAAAGAATATCATTTTGACGGGTTGCGTCTTGATGCTACTCAATCCATCCGCGATAGCGGTTCCCATGGCACGCACATCATCGCTGAGATCGCAGCCGAAGTTCGTGCGTCCGCCGGCAACCGGAAGACAATCCTTGTGGCTGAAAATGAACCGCAGGATTCCAGCCTGGTTCGTCCCGTTGCAGAAAACGGCTACGGGCTCGACGCCGTTTGGAACGATGACTTCCACCACAGCGCTGTCGTGGCACTTACCGGCAGACGGGAAGCGTATTTCAGTGATCATCTGGGAAGGCCTCAGGAGTTCATCTCTGCGGCTAAGTATGGGTATCTGTATCAAGGGCAGTATTACGGATGGCAAAGCCATCCCCGTGGTACGTCTTCACTGAGGATTGCCCCAAAAGCATTTATCACCTTCCTTGAGAATCATGATCAGGTGGCGAACTTCGGCCGGTCGCAACATTTGCGTCTCGTTTCGAGTGCCGCCCGTTACCGCGCCATGACTGCACTGTGGCTCCTGAGTCCGGGTACGCCAATGTTTTTCCAGGGGCAGGAATATGGTGCGGAAACTCCTTTTTATTATTTCGCCGGACATCGTGGAGATCTTGCCAAAGCTGTAAGCGAAGGTCGCGCCAAGTTCATGTTGCAGTTTGCAAACCAGGACACTCCGGAAATGAAATACCGCTTCAGAGATCCCGAAGCCGATGCGACATTTGCAGACTCGCGCCTGGATCCGGAGGAACAGGGACGCCATCCCGAGCTCGTCCAGCTTCATACAGATCTTTTGAAGTTGAGGCGAGAAGACTCGGTCATCAGCGGTAAGTCCGCCCGAGCCATTGATGGAGCCGTTCTGGGAGAAAGTTGTTTTGTCCTTCGCTACCTCTCACCCAAACAGGATGATCGGCTGATCGTTATCAATCTGGGAATTGGTATTGACCTTCCGCATCTTCCCGAGCCCTTGGTCGCGCCGCCAAATGGCCATCGCTGGGAGGTGAAATGGTCGAGTGAGTTGCCGGTCTATGGAGGCAGCGGATCCTCCGCGCCCGGAAGGTTCGGCGCCTGGCACGTTACAGGTGAATCCACGCAACTCCTTATTCCGGTTCGTGCCGAGGGACCGTTCAAACCCGATCCTCCCAAGGATGGAAATACCGGTTAGGAACCACACCTAAGAGCATGAAGATTTTTCGCGCACCAGAACTCATTCGCACGGCCACTGTCGATCAGACTTCGTCTGAACTTGACCGGGAATGGATCGTCACTAATGGTTTAGGTGGCTACGCATCAGGAACTATTGCCGGCCTAAACACGCGGCGCTTTCACGGATGGTTGATTGCAGCTTTACCGGCTCCCCTCGGCCGCATGATGATGCTGAATCAGGTGGAAGAAACAATTCGCATCGAAGACCGCACCTACCGTCTGACCGCGGACGATCTAAGCCGGGCCACGAACACAGATACCGTGAGCCCATTTTTAAAAAGCTTCCGTCTGGAAAACGGGTTGCCTGTTTTTACTTACGAGGCCGACGAGTTCACGCTGGAAAAACGCGTATGCATGGCACATCTCCAGAACACGACATACATCAACTATCAATTGACGAAGGGCAAAAGGGCTCAATTGGAGCTTCGACCAGGTATCGACATCCGCCCGCATGAGGGGCTGTTGGCTGGTCCGAATCATGAGGACTACCGTTTTACCGCGGTCGCGCAAGGCTATGAACTCGCCTTTACAAGCGAGAGAGTTGCTCTTCGTCTGAGGTGGTTAGGGGATGGGACTTCTTTCCGCTTAGCGCTCGAACAATTTAACGAGCTTCGCTATCGCATCGAGCAAAGTCGCGGCTATGACTGGAAAGGTAATCTTTGGAGTCCAGGGTGCCTTAGCGTGGATCTCGCCGAGGGACGGACGGCATCACTCGTGGCCTCTACCGAAGAGTGGGACCATGTCAATGCACTCCTACCCGCCGAAGCCTTCGCCAGTGAATCCGAGCGTCGTCGCCGTCTTTTGCGCACCGCACCCGAGGAAGCACGATCGGGTATAGCGGCCGAGCTGGTGCTTGCAGCCGACCAGTTTGTGATAACACCCGTTGGACGCAAAAGAGATACCGTTCAGGCCTACAGCATTGGCGACGAAGTCCGCACCATAATTGCCGGCTATCACTGGTTTACAGACTGGGGTCGCGACACCATGATCTCACTGGAAGGGTTGACTCTCGCGACGGGCCGCACGCTGGAAGCGCAGTATATTCTGCGCAGCTTTGCCAAATATATTCACGATGGCCTGATACCTAATATGTTCCCCGAAGGAAAAACATCGGGCCTCTACCACACCGCTGATGCGAGCCTCTGGTTTTTCCATGCGGCCGATCGTTACATACAAGCCACGGGCGATACGGAAACTATGGAAGTCCTGCTCCCTAAGTTGGTCGACATTGTCGAGCACCACGAAAATGGCACTCACTTTGGTATCGGAGTTGATCCGACGGATGGCTTACTTCACCAGGGAGCGCCGGGTTACCAGCTGACGTGGATGGACGCCAAGGTTGATGACTGGGTCGTTACGCCACGCCGCGGCAAGGCCGTGGAAATCAATGCGCTCTGGTACAACGCACTTTGCGTCGCTTCGACTTGGCTTGGAGCTGAGGGCGATAAAAGGCGGGCCAGTGAACTTTCGACCATGGCTTCCCAGGTTTACGAGAGCTTCAACAGGCGGTTTTGGTCGTCAGAACTGGGGTACTGCTATGACGTGGTGGACAAAGAAGGGGGAGGAAACGACTCCTCTCTCCGTCCCAATCAAGTCCTTAGCATTTCGCTTCCTCATGCGGTCCTTGCCCAAGATAAGTGGCCGTCGGTATTAAATATCGTCCGGAGAGAGCTTGTCACGCCGGTGGGCCTGCGTTCTTTGGCTCCGTCCGACCCTAACTACAAACCGCGCTACGATGGCGATCTGCGAGCGCGAGATGCAGCTTATCATCAAGGGACGGTCTGGGCTTGGCTCATCGGTCCTTTCTTTGACGCTTGGTTGAAGGCGAATCCGGACGACTGGGTGACCGCCCACAGTCTGCTTGCAGGCTTCGATTGCGAGATGAGCGAATCTGGCATCGGGACCATAAGCGAGATTTTCGATGCTGAACCGCCCTTTAATCCACGCGGGTGCATCGCACAGGCATGGAGCGTGGCCGAAGTTCTACGTTGCGAGTTGAAGCTTCGTGCCAGTAGAAAAAAATAATGAACTTCGGAAAAAAGGGGTTCATGGCGCGAACTCTAGACAGCAAATCCTCTATCACTTTTACCCGAAAATCCCATACGAGCGAGAAGATTTGCTTGCTGCGCTAGCTTTCTATAGTCGCGCAGTCTGCTTGGAGGGCGACTGCGAAGCCGGTCATTCTTAGTAAGGTGCTTACAACTGAAGTTGTCTATCGACGGACAGGAGGTTCTTCGCCATGATGCACTAGATCTATTTTGCCTTTGACTAGATTGAACTCCGTTTCAGAATGTAATCCAAACCTCCAACGCGAAACCACCGGTATCCGTATGGATCAAGCATAAGACAATGCTTTCCGTTTGCATCGGCCTGGCTGTTTTCAGCCGACAGAAGATTTACCAGAGGTCCATTATCGTTTAACCCAATTTCCAAGTGGATTTCGCGTGGGATTGCGCCAAGGTTGTGAACCACCACAACAGAATTGTTTCTCCAGTCGTAACGAATGGCCAACACTTCAGGAATTCGCGTCGATAAAATTGTGAATTTGCCCCACCCGATTTCCGGTGCCTCCTTGCGCATGCGGATCATGCGTTCCATCCAGTTCATCAGAGAGTCAGGATCACGCCTCTGCTGCGCTACATTAACATGCTCAAAACCATAGGCCCCTCCACTGATCACCGGCAGGATGGGTTTGTCACTTTTGGTAAATCCGGCTTGCGGCTCAGTAGACCATTGCATTGGAGTGCGAGCACCGTTACGTTCAGGCAGGCGAAGATTGTCGCCCATGCCAATTTCGTCGCCATAACGCAGCACTGGTGTTCCGGGCAAGGACATCATCAAGCTATACCCTAGCTCCAGCCGCCGGCGATCGCCCTGCAACATGGGAGCAAGACGGCGGCGAATGCCGCGGTCGTAAAGCTGCATATCTTTGTCAGGACCGAAGGCTGCAAATACGGCCTGGCGCTGTTCGTTAGTCAGCCGTCCCAGGTCCAGTTCGTCATGATTGCGCAGAAACTGTCCCCATTGCGCGGTGGATTCAGATATTTTTGTTTCTTGAAGTACCTTTTTTAGAGGGCGAGTATCGCCGGTTGCCAGCGCATAAAACATGCGTTGGTTGACTGCAAAGTTAAACATCATCTGCAAGCGCTCTCCGGCATCGCCAAAATAATTCATGTCTGTTTTCGGCAATACATTGGCTTCAGCGAGAATAATTGCGTCGCCTTGCCGCCAGGAGAGAAACTCCCGGAAAGTCCGTAGCATTTCGTACTGCTCTGTTGGAACTTTTACCTTGGGCCCCTTTTCCGCAATGACAAATGGGACAGCGTCCATGCGAAACCCGGACACACCCAGTTGGATCCAGAACCCCATGATCTTCAGAATTTCCGCCTGCACTTCCGGGTTCGAGGTATTCAAATCGGGCTCAAAGTCATAAAAACGATGAAAGTACCAGGCTCTTGCTTCTTTGTCATAATTCCACGTGGATTTCTGAACACCTGGAAAAACGACTCCGTCACTGGCATGTTTTGGTTTTTTCTTTGACCAAACATACCAGTCACGATACTTCGATTCCGAGTCAGAACGGGCCTCTTGAAACCAGGCATGCTTGTCCGAGGTGTGATTGACCACCAGATCAATAAGCACCCTGATTCCTCTTTGCTTGCACCCATGTGTGAACTCAACGAAATCGCCTAGTGTGCCGTAATTGGGATGTACCCCGTAATAATCCGCCACATCATAGCCATCATCCTTGAGCGGAGATGGATGAAATGGCATCAGCCAGATGGCGGTCACGCCCAGACCCTGCAGGTAATCCAGACGATTTACGAGACCGCGAAAGTCGCCCACTCCGTCGCCGTTTGCATCCATATATGTAGCAACGGAAAGACAATAGATGATCGCGTTTTTATACCAAAGATCGTTGATCATTCACTCGGGTTCGCTTTCCTCGGGAATTCGGGCGAGCCAAAGAAAAAAGGGCGCCGAACATAAGATGCCAGGCAAGGGACCGGCGGCAGCGTGAAACTATTTTTGAAATTTATCCGCGGTCGTTTCAGGATTCGACCAGCGACGACTTTGGAGATTTGGCCGGGCATTCTTTCACGGCTGGACTATCTTGTTGAACTCGGCGTGGATGCCCTTTGGATCGACCAATCCGAAACGCGAAAATAATGATCTTCCGAAAAGAGGGATTTATTGCAAACCTACGCAGCAAATCCTCTATTCACTTTTACCCGGTAGCCCGAGTTGTTCCAGGTGATGCAGCATGTCGGAAGGATCGTCGAATACCCTGAAGGCACCGGCACGTTCCAGTTCATCACCCCCATAACCTCCAGACAGCAAGCTCACCGGAAGGGCACGCTTGCGGCCCGCAGCCAATACGTCCCACACGCTATCTCCCACGACAATGCAGTCGCCAATGTTTACCCGTAATTTCTGCGCGGCGGCCACGAAAATATCCGGGGATGGTTTGGCTTTCTCAACATCGTCTCCGGTAATTATCTTCATCGCCTTGGGAAGACGCAGGCGCTTCAACAAAAGAGAAGTCTGCTTCCGGTTGCCAGTGGTTGCAATAGCGATGGGGACGTTCGAACGATGCAGGTGTTCCAGCAAGTCATTTGCTCCAGGCAATGGGTCTAATTTTTCGATGGCCCGGGCGAATCTGGCATCGTGCCCTTGTTCCAGTTGCTCAATATCGTATTTCGTTTTCAGGTTTAGTTCACGCAGTAATTCCTGGATGAAGGATTTTCCACTCATCCCGACGCGCCGATGGATCTTCCACTTCGGCACATGAATGCGTGCCTGCCGTAGCGTCTGCCACCATGCCGAAACATGTTCGTAGACACTATCGATGAGGGTACCGTCCAAATCGAACAGAACTGCCGGGAGCTCTATTTTTTTGTTTGGCATAGTCGGACCTCAAGCTAAGATGCAAATCAATAAACGGCGTTTTGCTGGACGGAACGGGCGTGCGAATTGCCGCGACGCGTGAAGCCGCTTTAGGGGAAGGTTTCGCAATCTCTGAAGCATTCTTCGTATATCCACCTTCGCGATCACTAGGTAGAGTTTGCTAATGGCTGAAGCTCCCAATTTTCAACAACTTCTGAAAAAAATAGACCTACTAAAAGAGCGGCTGGAGAGCAGCCGCACCCGGGAAGAAAAGTTGATGATTCTCGCGGAATTCCGGTTTTTGCTGGACGCGGCGGACAGGGTCCTTCGCGACAATCCCTAGTGAGCTGGTGTCGAATCGACATCCAGGCTCGTCGCTTAGCATAAGCGTGAAGGCTTTTTCGGTTAGTGAGCGTGGCGCTGCCGGGTTTCAATCTTGGGAAAATCGAGCGGAGCCAAATGTGCGGCGTTAATGGAGATCACAAAGGCGCCGAGCTCTTTCGCATTCTCAACTTTTTGCAATTTTCCCTGTACGCTCAAAAACTTACTCTTCTTAATGATGCTTTTGTATTGCTGATAGACGGCAGGTTTTATGACTACATCACAGTAGCCTGTTTCATCGAGCAGGGTCATGAACATAATGCCTTTTGCCGTTCCTGGCATTTGCGTAACCGTGACTTCGCCGCCGGTCTTTACAAACTCTCCGGCATGACTGCTCCGGGCCTCATAAAGGGTAGAAAGGCTCAATTTCTTAAGGTTTTCTCGCTGGTAGGAAAGCGCATGCGGACCGATGGTGAACCCCGAAATATGATGGTCGGTGATCAGTCGCTCAATGTCGCTCATGCGCAAAAGGATCGACGTTGCATCGTAGTCGGGAATATCGTGGAACAGCGGTCCTGTTGGACGGCCATACTTCGCTACCTGCCACAGAGCATCGCGCCGGTGGAGCTGGTTTTTTGTGTCCAGCGGATTCAAGGCGCCGCAGCCTGCCAGATTTTGAAGTTCGTCGCGGCGTAGTCCGCGAACTCTGCGTGTCAGGTCGCGGATGTCATCGAAAGTTTTCTCGCGGCGCGCTTCTACGATCGCTCTGGCACTCTGTTCTCTCATCTTGCGGACATAGCGGAAGCCCAGCCGCAAGGCAATTCCATTTTTGTCGCCTTCGAGCACGCAATCCCACTCCGAGCGCAGGACATCAATGGGTTTCACGTGCAGCCCATGCCATTGCGCATCCTTAATAAGAACACTCGGGGAATAGAAGCCCATCGGCTGGGCGTTCAATAGGCCTGCCGTGAACGCGGCCAGATAATGACATTTCAGATAGCCACTGGCATAGGCGATCAAACCGAAACTGTAAGCGTGCGATTCAGGAAATGCATAGCCAAGAAAACTTTCGATGCAATGAACGATCTTTTCCTGTGCCTGCGCATCGATTTGGTTTTTGCACATGCCCTCGCGCGCACGCCTAAGGATTGGCTCCATCAGTTCGCGGGAGCGCTTGTGGGTCATGGCCCGTCTGGCCTGTTCTGCTTCCGCGCCGGTGAAATTGGCGACCCGCATGAGGACCTGCAGGGCTTGCTCTTGAAAAAGGATCACTCCATATGTCCGGCCCAAGGTGTCTTCAAGAATCGGGTGTGGATAGGAAATGAGCTCAAGTCCCTGCCGGCGTTTGATTAGCGGGCTGATCATCGCGCCCTGGATCGGGCCAGGGCGGATCGAGCCGGTGCTGATCACAATGTCATAGAAGGTTTTTGGGAAAAGGCGTGGCAAAAAGGAAAGCTGTGCCCGACTCTCTAACTGGAAAATGCCAATGGCATCTCCTTTTTGCAGGCAAGAGAAGACTGCTGGATCATCCTGCGGCAGGTGCGCGATATCTACGGTTTCGTTGTAGTGCTGCGGAATCAGCTCCAGCGTGTTCTTCATCGCTTTGAGCATTCCCAGACCTAGTAGGTCGATCTTGATCAGTTCCAACGCAGCACAGTCGTCTTTGTCCCATTGACATACAACCCGTCCTTCCATCGTCGCCGGTTCGAGGGGGACGACCGAACTCAGTTGTCCTTGACACACGATCATGCCGCCGCTGTGTTGTCCTAAATGTCTGGGAAAATCCATTACGTTCCAGCAGAGGTATACGAATGTCTTGATCAACGGATGGGTGATGTCTAGTCCGACTTCGCGGAATGCACTTTCGAGCGTGTCGTTCTTGTCTTTCCATTCAAAATTAGGAAACGCATGGCTGAGCCGGTCGACCATGTCCTCGGAGATGCCGAGCACCTTACCCATCTCGCGCGCGGCTGATTTACGCCGGTAGGTGATGACATTAGCCGTCATCGCCGCGCCGTTTTGGCCGTAACGCTTGTAGACGTACTGAATGACTTTTTCCCGGTCGTCACCGCTCGGCAGATCGATGTCGATGTCCGGCCACTCACCCCTCTCTTTACTCAGGAATCTCTCGAACAGCAGCTTCATTCCCACAGGATCGACCGCGGTGATTCCCAGGCTGTAACAGACTGCGCTGTTTGCGGCCGAGCCGCGTCCCTGTGCGAACAGTCCTTCACGATTGCAGAAGCGAACAATATCCCAGACGATGAGGAAGTAGCCGGCCAGATCGAGTTCTTCGATCAGCGATAATTCATGTTCAAGTTGCGCCGTGACTTTCGGAGTGAGTTGTCCATAACGCTTTCGCGCTCCGGCCATGGTTTCCCGCCGCAGCAATGCCGCCATGGTGTCGCCTGGTTCGACCGGGTATCTGGGAAATTCGTACCCAAGGTTTTCCAGGCTGAATTGGAGACGATTGGAGAGCGCAGCCGTGTTGGCGATGGCATCGGGCAAGTCATAGAAGAGCCGCTCCATCTCTACCGGGCTGCGCAGATACCGTTCCGAGTTCCGATGTAGGAGCCTGCCGGCGTTGTCGAGGCGGCGTTTATGACGCAGACAAGCGAATACATCGGCAATCGTCCGCTGTTCAGATTTCGCGTAAGCTACGCCGTTGGTCGCAAGAACCGGAAGCCTCAGACTTTCCGCAATTTCAAGTGCCGCGCGATTGCGGTATTCCTCATCGCGCTCGAAGTGACGTTGCAACTCGACATAGACATTGTTTTGTCCAAAAACGCTGACCAGCTTTTCGATTTCACGGCGCGCTTCGTCCATTCCGCCGCGTTCGAGGGCAGCGGCAAGAGGACCTTCTTCGCCTCCAGTAAGACAAACAAGTCCGCGCGAGTGTTCGCGGACCTCTTCCGGCGTGGTAAATCCTTCGCCTTTATTTTTCTCGCGGAATTTGTAGCAGGTAATTAAACGGCAGAGATTCTGATATCCATCCCGGCTTTCGGCCAGCAGGGAATAACGGACATCCCGTTTTATGCCTTTCAAAAGACAGTTGGCCAGAGTGACTTCTGCCCCGACGTGGGCTTTGATTTTGGCCTCTCGTCCGGCGACATGCATTCGTGGCGAGCCGTAAACTCCGTCCCGGTCGAGCAACGCAATGCCGGGCAATTCGAGTTCGCCGCAGCGACGTGCCAGCTGTTCGGGAAGGCAGGCTCCTTCCAAAAAACTGAATGCCGAACGTGCGTGCAACTCGACATACATCAGTCATAACTTCCTTCAACAAACGGTTCGTTCGTGCGTAAGTTGACGCAAAGCAGAAATTTTCCCTGGGTGCCGTCGCTGAATCGGAGCTGTACGTCCCATTCCTTGCGGTTGTAAGCCAACTCGTTCCACCATTCGCCGCTCGATAGCCACGGAGAGGAGTGCTCGATCACCTCGGCGGTTTTGCCGTCGAACGAAACATGTACCGGCGCATCGAAACGGAAACGGATCTGTGCGCGCTTGACGGGTTCGAACAATCGCAGCGCAACCTTGGAGGCTGGCCGGGTGGGTGCGGAACGTTGGTCACGGACCGAATCTGGCGCAAACGTTCCCAACACAAATGCCCGCGGACGGTGCGTGTCGAGTAATTGCGGCGAACCTACTTGATCTTTACCTGCAAGATTGATGAGGCGGGCGATCATCAGATCCAATTTGTCCGGCTCGGGCGATTGCGGCGCGAACAACCCTAGTTGCATTTGACGAGGCCGCACTGCCTGGGCACGCAAGGCAACGTTGATTACTGGTTCAAGTGGCGGATGAGACTGCAGATCCAGTTGCAGCAACCGCAGCAGCAGTTTTTGATTGGTAGTTGGATTGGGAAGCTTGATGGTTCGCCGGTGGAAGAGCCTGTCCTCAGGAAGTGTTTGCCCAACGATCCTTGGTGGATCAAGGGCCAACTCGCAGTCGAGTTCATTGGTCGCCAGCGCATGTTCTTGGAGATGAGTGCAGATGCGCTCTAGCAAAGACGAGATAACAAATGACAAAGATTCCAGCAGCTCGACGGGATATTCCAGATCGCTTCGTTCCTTAAACTCCAACTTAGCTTCTTCGGGAACAAATGGATGGACCTGTTCACCCCGGGCCAGTTTCTGTAATACGACACCTGCAGGCCCTAACCTTTGCGACAGTGATTTGGCATCGAGAGCAGCCAGCCGACCGAAGGTTGTGATGCCCCATAGATTCAGAGTTTCCAGGTGGTCTTTCGTTGGGTTTAGCAGATTGATCGGCAGGCGACTGAGTTGCGCAGCTCGCAGGACAATCGTGATTCCGGCAAATCCTCGCGCAGCAATGATCGCGCTATCGGGGTTTCCCGCCACAGCGATATTCGCCGAAAGCTTTTCCTGTTCTAACTGACCGCGAATTTTCGTTGCGATTTGCTCGGGAGATCCAAACAGGTTTTGTAGTCCGGCGATGTCAAGCAGGAGAAGATCAATTGCTTTGTCCTGCACTCGCGGAGAAAACAGCCGGGCACAGGTGAGTACTGAAGCATGCGCTGTTTCTTCCATGTTCGCAGAGCGAGCGATGGTTTCGACTCCAACTGACTCTGCCTGTGTTTTCAGCTGTCCTACATCCACACCGGCTTTCGACGCGAGTTCGTTCGCGGCGACCACGCGTAGTAATGGAGGAGTTCCATCGACCAAGGCTATTGCTCTAGGACGCAACTCTGGGCGTTTCGCAAAAAGCGCCTGCAAAGAAAAATCTGGGATGAAAATGCTGGCGAACAGCATGGAATCGCTCCCTCATCCTGCCCACGAAGTGGGCACGCGGAATTCCGTCATGGTGGCCCCGGGCGGTTTGCGTTCGGAAAAAGAGCGGCGCATATTCGTGGACTCTGCTGCGTAGTGAATTCCCGTCAGCAATTTTGGGCTTCGCAATTGATTGCGAGTTGTCGGCCATTCGGAACCACGCTGGTGTAGCTGGATCACCTGCGACGCACAGGATTTCGCAAACGGATGTTGCTCAACGACGACAAAGCACATGGAAGTTGATTCCGCAGCGCGGCGGAAGCGATACCAGTAACTCAGAGGAATTTTCTGCGCGACACGTGGAAGGATGTCAGCCAGGTCGAGCACAATCATCGTGAATCCGCCATCATGAATAATCATGTCGACGGCACGCACCGCTTTATCGATCGGTGCCAGCTTCGGGTGTGACGCCGCACAACGGACTACCAAGAGCCGTCCAAGAACCACTCCATTGGCCGAGGCGGAATAAGGGTTAAACGCACCGCTTACGTCGATCCATGCGCAGCATTCACCACGTTGTGTGATTTCTCTTACTGCGGAAAGCATGAGGGTGGTTCGGCCTGATGAGGAAGGACCGCAGATTTCAGTAAGGCAGCCACGGGGAATACCGAATTGACGATCTAGGCCTGGGATACCGAACGGCACCATCTCCGGCTCGAACGTTGACCGCATGGTGAGCGCGCCAGGGAAACGGTTCACGAGTTTTGCTTCAATTTGTGAGCGAAGCGAGGATGCGGCGGAACCCACGAGAACTCCTTCCTAAGCGTAGCGTATATTCGCTTTTTATTCGCCTATGGGACTATGATTGTTTATCTGTCAAGGCGGCTTGTCAAGCGAACACAATGGGTAGGGTTTCAAATCACTGAGTGCCACAATGGGTCGAAGGGAATCTAAGTAGATAGTGAGTAAAAAACGGCTAATTCTCGTGGGAACCTCCGGCTTCTCCTATCCGGATTGGCATGGGACCTTCTATCCCGAGAACTTTAAGAAGAGCAAAAGGCATGAATTGGAGTTCCTCTGTAAGTTCTTCGATTTCTGTGAGATCAACAACAGTTTTTACCGTCCGGTCAATCCGGAGATCGCAGCGAAGTGGTGCCGCTACGTCGGCAATAATAAGGAGTTTAAATTTACCGCCAAACTGACGGAGGTCTTCAGCCACGCTCCCGGCCGGGGCACAAAAGAGTCATCTTCCTCTGAAACAATTCGCTACAGATCGAAGGACGTTGAGGACGCCAAGAAGGGTTTTGAACCCATTGCCAATGCCGGTCGCCTTGGTGCCTTGTTATTGCAGTTCCCAATCTCTTTTAAATACACCGAGGGCAATTGGGACCATTTGATTGATGTAATCCAATTGTTTCGCGAATATCCGTTGGCGGTAGAGGTGCGCCATCAGACCTGGGCCGATCCATTAGTTTTGAAAGCGTTGTCAGGGGAAAAAGTTGCGTTTTGCAACATCGATCAAACTCGTTTGGGACAGACACTCGAAGGCACAAGCTACGTCACAGCGCCGCTAGCTTATTTGCGTCTGCATGGCCGGAGCAAAGAATGGTTCACGGCCAAGAACCGGGATGCGCGCTACAACTACATGTATTCCGAGCAGAGTTTGCAAAAGATCAAAAGCAAAATTGAGAGCATGGCGGACGACGCGGAGGTCACTTTCATCGCTGCCAACAATCATCCCCGAGCGCAGGCCGCAGCCAATGCCGTCGAATTGAAGAGCTTACTTTTGGACGAAAAAGTTGAAGCGCCGGAGACATTGCTACACACATATCCAGTTCTTGAGGCGTTTGCCATTTCAAAAAAAACCGATCCTGCAGCATCCGAAACCGACGCGGCTGCTTCATCATCGAGGAACACTGACCCGAAAAAAAGCAAAGGCAACAAACACACGAGCAGGCCGGATCAACAGGAGTTACCGCTTTAATCAGAGCCATCCCACGAGAAGCGCAGCCCGGCAGCTTCTGACGCTATGGGACACCATAGATAACCACCACTCTGTTTTCATCTTCTAATTAATATGGCTCACTCACGCAAATCGCAGAATACCTCTACACACCAGGAAACTAAATCCCCCTTCATTGAGGCACGAGAGCAAATTAGGAAAGCACACTCACTCGACTTGCTGTTCAGCCGCTTCGCCAGCCAGACCGCCCGAATCATTGGCAATCCTATGGTTTTCTTATGTGCCTTAGTTATCGTGATCGTATGGGCCATATGCGGTCCATTGTTCCATTATTCCGATACATGGCAACTGGTCATCAATACAGGGACGACGATCATCACCTTCCTCGTAGTATTTCTGATTCAGAATACTCAGAACCGAGACGCGAAAGCGCTTCACCTGAAACTCGATGAACTGATCCGCTCCCATATTCCTGCACACAACGAAATGATTGATATAGAGAAACTGTCAGATGCCGAACTTGATGAACTTGAGAAGCGCTACGCGGCTATCTGCCAAAAACAAAGAAGTAGGCAAAGCGAAAACGGTCCTGGGAGGGACAATCCCACTTCCTCCGCAGCTTAACTAAACATTCCGATTTCTCACATTTAAGCTACGCCCTGAGAATAGGTTGTCCTGGTTTCTCGGGCGGGCGCTGGAATTTCCAACCAGATGGTTTCGCCGCTTGGGGTTATCAGACCCTTTCCCAAAGCTGAACTGTCAGAAAACTCGTCGTCTCGATTTTTCATCAGATGTCTATCAAAGGAGAGTCACATGAGCATCTGGATGATCATTTTCATCGTATTGTTAATCGCTTGGTTGGGTGGTTTTACTGTTTTTCATGCGGCTGGTGCGCTGATCCATGTGCTGCTGGTGCTGGCACTCATTTCGTTGGTTGTTCACTTCGTTGCCGGAAATCGCACCGCATAAGAAGGCGTAGAGAGCCCGGAAGAGCGGTCTATGTTCAGCCGAAAATATTGCTGCTTTCAGGCATTACCTTCTTGGCCATCAATTGCATCGGAAACCATCGGCAAACGGATTTAGTGTCTCAGTACTATTGTGCCGCAGGAAAACCAGGCTCGAAGAAAGGCAACAGCTACAGCCGCAGACTTTATCCCGTCTAACGCAACCCTAAACCGGCTGCGAACGATTGCGGAAAGCTGCAAAGCGTGCCACCTGTGGCGTAACGCCACTCAAACCGTTTTCGGTGAAGGACCATCCAGGGCACAAATCATGTTTGTGGGAGAACAACCTGGTAACGAAGAAGACCTTGCCGGACGCCCGTTTGTAGGGCCAGCCGGCCGATTGCTCAATGAAGCCATTGAAAAATCCGGCCTTGATCGCAGGAAGATATATGTCACCAATGTGGTAAAACACTTCAAATTCATTCGTCGCGGAAAGCGCCGAATTCATGAGAAACCGCGAGCGTCAGAGATTAATGCTTGCAGACCGTGGCTCGACGCAGAGATCGATCGGGTAGCTCCGGAAGTGATCGTTTGCCTTGGCGCCACCGCCGCACAGACGCTTTTGGGAAAAGACTTTCGCGTGAGCGTACAACGTGGCAAGTGGATAAACTCTGATCTTGCGCCAAATTTTATGACAACCGTTCATCCTTCAGCATTGCTCCGAATTGAGGATGAAATAAAACGGCATCGAGAAATCGCTCTTTTTACCGAGGACATTAAGAAAGTTGCGCAACGGCTTTCCAGCAAAAAATAGACTGCAAACCAGCTACGGGAGTACATGTTTTACCTGATTTGAATGATACATATCGCGTTCTAGCATCACCCCGAAAGGGGGATCCAAGTCCAATGAGTACAAATATTGCCACTCGGCCGTCGTTTCTAACTGACGATGATGAGAATAAGAGTAAGGTTGACCCTACGCAACGCAAACCTTCAAAAAGCACCGTAGCAAATCAGCAATCAACGGCTTCGGCACAAGTGATCCAACCGAGCATTGAGGAGCAGATTCGCGACCGAGCCTACCAGCTCTATCTCGAACGCGGGGCCCGCGATGGTCATGAATTAGAAGACTGGCTGGATGCGGAATTCGAACTCCACGCTAACCGCTAAGACACGAACCCTGTTTGATGACTCGGCCCGCCCATATTGGAACTTCTGGATGGCACTATAACCACTGGAAAGGGTGCTTCTACGGGGCTGATATAAAGCCGGAGGCGATGTTAGGGAGCTAAGAAATTAACAACTCTTTTTACCGACTTCCGTCAAAAAGAAGCAGTGAAGACGGGTAAGGCAAACCCCTTCCCACTTTGTCTTTTCCGTCAAGGCCAGTCGCTACATTACGCATAATCGAAAGTTAAAAGAACCGAAGGAAACTCTTCTCCGGTTTCTGGAGATGACGAAAGGGTTCGGTAAGAAGCTGGGGCCAATATTGTTCCAGCTGCCGCCTTCATGGAAGGTGAACGAGCAGAGATTGAAGGAATTTCTTGTTGCCTTGCCCAAGCGCTACCGATATGTGTTTGAATTGCGCAATCCTACGTGGCACACCAGGAGCGTTTTGCAAATCCTCGAGCAAGCCGGCGCAGCATTTTGTATTTTTGAATTGAACGGTTATCGAACCGCTTCGCACCTTACATCCGATTTTGTTTACGTCAGGCTCCATGGACCGGGGAAAGCCTACCAAGGAAATTATCCAAGGTCTGTTCTCGCCAGCTGGGCACGGCAGGTTGAAGCCTGGGCCAAAGACGAAAATGATGTATTTTTCTATTTCGACAATGACCAAGGCGGATATGCGGCCAAGAATGCGACCACGCTGCAAAAGCTCGTCTGCGGACAATAAAACTCCAAATCCCCGGCTTCCTGCTCGTCTAGCCGTGTGCCTGCTAAGTGATACTACCGATTGCCGTCGATATGGTCGAATTTCTATGCTTACATGGAAATACACGATGGGGTATGAGTCGGCAAACTCACATTAAGACAGAACAGGATATCGCACCGAACTTCTGGAAGTGGATGCTCATTGCGCTGTGTCTCGTGGTGTTGGTCGCACTTATTGTTACAGGCATGTTCTATTATTTTCGTGGAAAAAAAGAGAATCGCCAACCTTCAGGCATACCACAATCAATGGTGTTGAAAGAGGGAACTGTTCTCACCTCTTAACTAACCGACAGCACGAAGCCGGCGACCTACTGCCCTACCTTATTCAGCGGCCCTACTGTCACCCGACCTAAGCATATCGCCTACTGCAAGCCTCAAACCAAGCGGTAGCCTGCTCACCGAACCAAGAAAACCGGTTTCGCTTTGGCAACATCTATGACAGGCCGGGGCAGCAACCATGGCCGAATCGAAGATCTCCACTGCACGACAAATCGAATCAATATGGCAGCTGGGAGGCTTGACCCACCGGGAGCTCGGGAAGCGGGTCTGGAATGTCGTATACGATGGAAATTTGACAGGCGCCGCTTCCGAGTTGGCGTACAACTTCATCTTCTCTATCTTTCCTCTTTTGTTGTTTTTGCTCGCGTTGTTCGGCTTGTTTGCCAGCCGCGGTACTCAGTTGCAAAACAACTTAATGTTTTATCTGGGGACCGTCTTGCCGCCCGATGCCTTTCGTCTGTTGCAGCGAACAGTGATAGAAGTGACGGCTAATAGCAGCGGAGGAAAACTTACGTTCGGCATTCTTCTGACCTTGTGGGCCGCATCTGGTGGAATGACGTCAATGATTTCAACGCTGAACGGGGTATATCAGGTGAAAGAAGGCCGTCCCTGGTGGAAGGTACGCTTACTGTCAGTCGGCTTAACGGTTTCGATTGCAACTCTAGTCTTTTCTGCGTTGGCGTTAATCCTTTTGGGGGACTTTCTGGCGAGTTCGCTCGGGACCTCGATGCATTTGGGCACGTTCGCTTTCATCGCTGGAAAGGGACTTGTATGGCTCATAGCCCTCCTATTCGTTGTAGTGTCTTTCTCTTTGGTTTATTACTTCGCTCCAGATTTGAAAGAACAGCACTGGTATTGGATTACCCCTGGGTCAGTCGTCGGCGTTCTGCTGTGGCTTATCGCATCATTTGCTTTTCGCGGATATCTGCACTTCTTCAATTCTTACAGCAAAACATACGGATCGTTGGGTGCCGTAATCATTCTGTTGGTTTGGTTTTATGTTGCCGGACTCACCTTTTTATTGGGTGGAGCGATCAACGCTGAGATTGAACATGCGGCAGCCCATCGGGGTCATCCAGAAGCGAAGGCGGAAGGCCAGAAAAAGGCCGCGTAGAACGCTCATCGGCCTTTTTGGAAGTGTGCCGTGCTGCGTCAGCCGACGGCGGTTGTTGTGCGCGAAGTAAAAGATCAAGCATCGTTAAAGCGTATTCTAGACGATCCCGCTCGCCTCTTCGTTCAGGGCTGTAGGGCAACGTCCGCAGGTGCCGTATCACCGCCTGGCGTGCGCATAAGACTCGCTCCTGAAGTTTGAGCTTATCGTTTTCGAAGATGGCAGCGGTATACAGAGATTTCCAAGCTGGTTCTTCTTGAAGCATGCATTTTTGCCTTTCACGCAAATTTTTAATATTCCACCCCGATTGTGACTATCGGGTTTTGCGTGTATTAACTACAAAATTAATTCTAAATTTCGTAACCCGAAAGTCTCGCTAGTCTCATCGCGTTCGAATTTCCGCGACTATAGTGACTTCTTGAAACCTCACTGCATCATAAGCGGGAACGTCGCACGTAATTTGAAGAGGAGGGTGAGATGCCGCAGCAAGAGCTGAAGGAACTTTACATCGACGAACTCAAGGATCTTTATAACGCCGAAAACCAATTGGTAAAAGCGCTGCCGAAGATGGCGAAGGCCGCGAACTCGGAGGAATTGAGGGCCGGGTTCGAAGAACACCTGGAGCAAACAAAGGGACATGTCCAAAGATTGGAACAAATCTTCGAGATGTTGGGCGAGAGTCCAAAGGGCAAGAAATGTAAGGGCATGGAGGGCCTGATTGAAGAAGGTTCGGAGATGATTGAGGAGGACTTCGAAGGCAGTGTTAAGGACGCTGGCTTGATTGGCGCCGCGCAGCGCGTGGAACATTACGAAATCGCCGGATATGGAACTGTAAAAGCCTTCGCTGAGACGCTCGGTGAAACCGAACATGTCTCTTTGATCGAGCAGACCCTACAGGAGGAGAAGGAAACGGATGAAAAGCTAACCGAGCTTGCGGAACAGATTAATTCCCAAGCGACCTCCGAGGCCGGGCAAGGGGAGGACGAAGAAGAACAAGACGCGCGGTCATCAAAGAAATTGACCACGGCAGGTAAATCTAAAAAGCGCGTTGCCTAGAAAAATTTCTAAGGCCCGCGCTCGCGGGCCTTACTTTCATTTTAAGGGGATTGTTATGAAATTCTTAGCACTGGTTTCGTCAGTTTTGCTTGCCGCAACCCTCTCCTTTGCACAAACCCAATCGCAACGAGGTTTAGGGCAAAAAGGCATGGACCGGATTTCCCAGGAAGTACACCATGAGCTTGTATTGCTTCCATATTATGGAGTCTTCGATAATCTGGCATACAGCGTGCAGCCCGATGGGACCGTCGTGCTTCAAGGACAAGTCGCCAGACCGTCTCTCAAGTCCGATGCGGAAAATGCCGTGAAAAAGATCGAAGGTGTTGAACGTGTCAATAATCAAATCGAAGTGCTGCCGACTTCGCCGATGGACGACGACATTCGTCGAACTACCTATCGCGCCATTTATGGAAATGAGTCGCTCAATACATATGCTGTACGCGCAGTTCCCCCAATCCACATTATCGTGAACAACGGTCATGTGACTCTGGAAGGTGCGGTGGGAACTCAGATGGACAAACAGTTGGCTGAAACACAGGCCAAGAGTGTCCCGAACGTGTTTTCAGTGACAAATCACTTGCAAGTAGCACAATAGTAGTCAACTACTCGGCGAGTGCACGTTGCAAGGCCGGGATCAACTCTTGGGTGAGCCGGGATTTCGGTACGCTGTGCAACTGCAATCCGCGAGTCATAAGCTCGAGGGCGTACGGATCCTGTTCACTCATTATTACGATCCCGCCTTCGGGTTTGTGGCGCGGATTTTTTTCGCGACCACCAGGCCATTCTCGTCAGGTAATGAAAGGTCCAACAGAATGACGTCAGGTTTGAGTGTGTTGTGATTAAGCAGTGCTTCCTTGCCATTTGAACACTCGCCGCAAACGGTCCATTCCCGCGAGTGGAAGGTCAGAATAGACTTCACTCCGTCACGAACTAGCAAGGCGTCATCGACGATTAGGATCCTGCGATCTGCCACACAAAACCTTCAAAAGATACCTTCGAAATTAACACAACAAGCGAGCACGCATAGTACGGGACGCCTGGAAATCCCAAAATTTCTCTTTGTCCTATACGAGACAATCCTTTCGTGCAGACTCGGCGTAAAATTGCAACGCTATGAAAGGCGAGACAAAAGAACGCTGGCTGGAGCTTGCAGAACAAGTCGCCAATGAGCAAGATCCTCAAAAGTTCGATGAACTGGTCAAAGAACTAAACCGACTCTTGGCCGAGAAAGACAACCGTCTCCACCCGAGGAAGCCTACCTAGGATCGGCCAGAGGATCTCTATCAACTGCACATTGACGGGCCGAACGGCTGGAGCGTTACTATGATAAAGCTTCACTAAAGTTTTCTATTTGGCTTGTAATTCTGTACCTGCTGTAGGACAACCGCTCTGATCTTCCCTACGACAATTACCATTTCCGCCCGATGGATCGCCCTCATATAACAGCTTAAGCTGAATTGTGGCACTGGCCAGCCACAATTCAACTGAGGTCATCATGTATCAGCACATCAAAAAGCTTATGTACACAGTGAACGTGGGAACTCCAGATCCACGTTTTGGAAACATGTTGCTTGAACAGTTCGGCGGTGCCAACGGGGAGCTGGCAGCCGCTATGCAATATTCTATTCAAGGACTCAATTGCGACGACCGGGAACGCAAGGATCTTCTCATGGATATAGGAACCGAGGAACTAAGTCATCTGGAAGTCGTTGGCACATTGGCAAGGATGCATCTCAAGCCAACCAAGTTGGAACGGAGTGATGCGGAGGTCGATCCCCTCATCGCAATTGCTGGAGGGGGTGGCGTTAACCTCTTCAACTCTCAGGGTGATGCATGGACAGCGGATTACCTCAAGATCACGGGTGAACTGGATGTTGATCTGCGGAGCAACATTGCTGCGGAGGCACGGGCGAAAATTGTCTATGAGAGATTAATCGGGTTCTGTGACGACCCGGGGTCCATTGATGCTTTGCAATTCCTCATGACTCGGGAGATCACACACCTGAAGGCTTTTACCGCAGCACTTGAGAGCCTTGGGAAAGACCGATTTACGATAGGCACCCGACCGCCGACTCCGGGTCTCGTTGACGAGTATTTTAATGATTCGACTGGGGAAGGAGACGAAGGTGAAAAGGACGCGCGCGGTCCGTGGAACAGTGGCGGTGACTGGAAAGTTAGAGAGCTCGATGAATTGAAGCAGGGCGTGGAAAACCTCGAGAGTGAAGGGGCCGAGGTCACCACTATCGAGAAACCTTCTAAAGCATCGAAGACCTCTGCGCACAAAAGCCGGAAATCGGCCTAGCCGATCAGAGCCGCCGCTGAAGCTCGGCTGCGGCTCTGCCTCGCCGTCCAACTCGTGAACTTTGGAATGCAACTAAATAGTGCTTGCAAGTAAATGGGCTTTGATGCCCTGACAAAAAGGGGAGACCGTTCATGACTGACAATCCAAACAAGAAACAAAATCAAGGTACATCACAATCCGGTACACAAAATCCCAGTTCGACGCGCAATCCGAGTGTCGAGGACGTGAATCGCACCGACGCCGGCCAGGGTCGTGACGTCGAAACCGACCAGCAACAGAATCGGAATCAAGGCGAGAGAAAAGCTTCTTAGTTCTCACGCTTAAGAAATTTACCGATGGTCTCAGCGTGAGATACGCGGAGGCCATTTTTTATTGATGGCTAGATGAGCCTTCGAAACTCACAGATCGCCGAGTTACTTGCCTTGGAGGCAGAGAGTTCTAAACAACCTATTCAGCGTGCTCTAAGGCGTGCGTCGCGGCGCGCCTTTCTGTGGGAGGAAGAGGTATCGGCACTGCTATCGCAAAACAGGTCTTTAATTGAATTGGCCGGTGTCGGGCCTTATATCGGTGGATTAATTCAGAGATGGCTCGATCACCCGCCAACGCTCACGGAACCTCCAGAAATCCGCAGCCAATTCTTGACATGGACCGACTCCGTGGCAGTTCTGTCCACTAAATCTCATTGGGCTGAGCAGCTCAAAGGTGACCTCCAGATGCATACCGAGTGGAGTGATGGCGGGGACTCGGTCGAATGCATGGCAAGTGAGGCTGAATCCCTAGGTTACAAGTTCATCGGCATCACCGACCATTCCAAAGGATTGAAAATAGCCGGTGGTATTGATGAAGGACAGCTTAAGAAGCAGGGAAAAGAAATCACAAATCTAAATCAGCTATTCGCTCGAAATGGAAAAGGCCTAAGGATCCTGCGATCCATCGAGGTGAATTTAAGCCCAACGGGTGCTGTCGACATTGAAGCGGCATCCTTGGACGACCTCGACATTGTGGTGGGTTGTTTTCATTCTGCTTTACGTCGAAAGGAAGATCAGACAGATCGCTACCTCGATGCACTAAGAAATCCCCAAGTCCAAATCCTCGGGCATCCACGAGGCCGCATCTACAACTTTAGACTCGGATTGAGGGCGGAATGGCGAAAAGTTTTTGATCTTGCCGCACAGTTGGACAAAGCCGTGGAAATCGACGCATATCCGGACCGCCAAGATCTCAACGTCGATTTGTTAAAGATTGCCAAAGCCAGCGGGTGCAGGATTTCCTTTGGCACAGACGCACATGGAAGCTCTCAACTGCGGTTCATCATTTTCGCATTGGCCGCATCTGCGCTTGCAGAAATCAAGCCAGATCGAATTCTAAATTTCATGACTTGCGACCAGTTGCTTAGCTGGGTGGCATCGCTCCGAGAGCAGAACAAGGCACTCTTGAGGACCGCCTAGCAGAGCGGTCTAGCCGGCTTTAGCGCTAACGTGCCCTTTTGAAATCTTTAGCTCCGATGAAAGACGGATATTCCCATGGAAGCTGGATTGAATGACCTTCAGTGCCCGCAGATGCTCTTTCTCCGACAACGCAAAACAACAGTCTTGGGGAACAAAAAGTTCGTAATCGCGGACGTGAAGTTCCATAGCGGTTCCAAGTATGCACGAATCCGTTGTGATGCCGGCCAGAAGAACCTGCCGTATTCCCATGTAGTTCAAAACCGTTTCCAGCGGCGTGGCGAAGAAAGCCGAATGTTTGGGTTTCAAAATAATGTAATCATCACGTTTCGGAATCAACCGCTGGACAAACAGACGCCCAGGTGATCTCGGTGCGAGACACTTATCGAGCAGGTGACGAAAGTCGGATCTCCAGCGATCGCGGTTGTCATTCACATAGATGCAGGGCATTCGGGCGCTTCTACACCGCGCCTTCAAAAGTGCGATATTCCTCGCGAGCTTCGCAGATTGGTTCAATAGGATTTTGTTTTGAGGAAAATCGAGGTCGTTGATTACATCGACCAATAGAAGAACTGCCTTTGCAGAATCAGGCACGTTGCCATGCAAATCGGTGTCTCGTTTATGAGATGCCATATCGAACGTACTCGCGGTTAGGATGCGGCGTCGGCAACATCGGACTACGTAATGAAAATCATGTAGCTGGTCGACCGGTCTTTTTGCCGGACGCAACCGCACTTTCTGGGGACGCATCTCAGGCAAGGGATCTTGTCATGTCAAGGGTCGATTCTCCGAGATTGGATTTGTTTGACCGCCGAAAACTGGTAAAAAGCGCTGTTGGATTCGTTTGCGCCTCTTCCCTAATTGGTAGGGGGATCGCCGGAGCTAAATCATCAAAGCCGCAACAAGCCGTCCAACGTATTGGACCACTAAAACAAAGAATGATGGGCTTCATGCTCGGGCACGAGCAGTTTTCGGTCCCCGATCTGGTGGAACTCGGAACGGCGGCAGAGCGGGCTGGTTTTGACCTGCTCGCAACCAGCGATCATTTTCAGCCGTGGCAGGACAACGAAGGGCATTCGGGACAGGCCTGGGTAACAATGGCCGCTCTCGGTGCGCGCACGAGCAAAGTCTGGATCGGCCCGACAGTAACGTGTCCTACATTTAGATACAACCCTGCTGTGGTCGCCGAAGCATTTGCTTCGTTAAGTTTGTTATATCCGGGGAGAATTTTTTAGGAATTGGTTCAGGAGAGGCGCTGAATGAGCAGGCTGCTATAGGATCTTGGCCCAAATGGCAAGAACGCTCGGAGCGTTTAATTGAAGCGACTGACGTTATTCGCAAACTTTGGAGAGGTAAGGCCGTCGAGCACAAAGGAAAGTTCTACTCTGTCGACGCGAAGCTGTATGACACTCCTGCACATTCAATTCCCATTCTTATGGCCGCGAATGGACCAAAAGCCATGCGCAGAGCTGGTCAATACGCCGATGGACTCGTGACGGATCCCAAAACCTGGAAACAACACAAAGCAGAATTTGAAGCGGGTGCCAGGTCCGTTGGCAAAGACCCGTCTCAAATGCCGGTGCTGGTCGAGCAATACGCGGTTGTAGGCGATGGCAACGATGCAAAAGCCGCCGCGGAACTGTGGCGATTCGGCCCTAAGGCTTTCAAGAGCTACTACAACATTCGCGATCCAAAGGAAATCCAGCGGAGGGCAGACTCTGAGATCCCATTGGAACAGGTCTATGCCGAGTGGCCCGTCAGCACAAACCCTAGTGCGCACTTGAAGACAATCAATGAGCTCTTTGAAAGTGGTGCCACCATCGTGAACATCCATACCGGTCAGGCAGATCAGAAACGACTTATTGATTTTTACGGAAGGGAAGTTTTGCCAAAAATTCGGAAGGACTAGAGGCCGCAGGGGTGATGAGTGTGACTGCAATCCGATTTGTTCCGCTCTCTCAAGTGTTGGTTTCACCACGTCGCGATCACTGACCGGACCTAAGTGGCGCGTAGATTTCCTATCTCATGTGAATACGCCGGAGGATATCAATGACTGCTTCAGACGTTTTGGTGGAATGCTTGCTCGACTGGGGAGTAGAAGTCGTCTTTGGTCTGCCTGGCGACGGCATCAATGGAATCATGGAAGCCCTTCGTACCCACCAGGAAAAAATTCGCTTCGTGCAGGCGCGTCACGAAGAGGCCGCAGCATTCATGGCCTGCGGTTATGCCAAGTTCACCGGAAAGCTTGGTGTTTGTTTAGCGACTTCTGGGCCCGGCGGAATTCATTTGCTGAACGGCTTGTATGACGCAAAACTCGACGGCCAACCGGTCCTTGCAATAACCGGCCTTCAATTTCACGACCTTATTGGTACTTTTACCCAGCAGGATGTGGCGCTGGACAAGTTGTTCATGGACGTGGCTGTCTTTAACGAGCGCATCATGGGCCCGACCCATGTCGAAAATATAACTGACCTCGCCTGCCGCATGGCGTTTGCTTATCGCGGTGTGTCGCATCTGGCCTTCCCCGTCGATTTCCAAGAAATGGAGGTAAAGGATCGTCAGCGATCCAAACGCAACATCGCCCACCACACTTCAGATGTTTCGGCGCGAAGCGCCCGTCTTCCCAACCAGGCAGACCTGCAACGAGCTGCCGATGTCCTCAATGAAGGAAAAAAGATTGTGATTTTAGCCGGACGCGGTGCACTCAATGCGAGCGAAGAACTCGGCCAGCTTGCCGAGTTGATAGGAGCCCCAATCGCTAAAGCGCTGTTGGGCAAAGCTGCTGTGCCCGACGACAGTCCCTACACGACAGGAGGCGTCGGGCTCCTCGGAACAAAGCCTTCTCAGGAAGCACTGGAAGATTGCGATACGCTCCTGATGGTCGGGACTTCATTTCCCTACATCGAGTTCCTCCCCAAACCAGGCCAGGCTCGCGGAGTGCAGATTGATCTCGATCCGAAACGCATCGGATTGCGTTTTCCCGTTGAGGTTGGTTTGATCGGAGACAGTCGCAACACATTGCGCGAACTGATTCCTCTCCTCAAGAGACAAGAGAACAGAAAATTCCTTCAGGCGGCACAGGCTGGCATGAAAGATTGGCGAGACTTGATGGAGAAACGTGGAACACGTCCAGATATGCCAATGAAGCCCCAAGTCGTGGCCTGGGAATTAGGCAAGCGCTTGCGGGATGATGCTTTGGTCAGCTGCGACAGCGGAACGATTACCACCTGGTGGGCGCGACAGATTCCTGCGCGAGGCCATCAGATTCATGCCGTGTCAGGAAATCTCGCTTCGATGGCGTGTGCCTTGCCATATACGGTTGCGGCACAGATTGCACACCCAAATCGTCAATGTGTGGCATTCGTTGGCGACGGTGGTTTCTCCATGCTGATGGCGGATTTTGTCACTGCCGTTAAATACAAACTTCCTATTAAGGTCGTGATCATCAAGAACAGTACCCTCGGGCAGATCAAATGGGAACAAATGGTGTTTTTAGGTAATCCCGAATACGGAGTTGATCTTCATCCCATCGACTTCGCCGAATTTGCCCACGCTTGCGGAGGTATCGGCTTCACCGTGGAAGATCCCAAGGATTGCGGCCGCACTCTCGATGAGTTTCTGAACGCTCCAGGGCCGGCAATTCTGCAAGCCGTCGTTGATCCTTTTGAACCGCCACTGCCGGCGAGGGTGAATGCAGAGCAAGCTTTGCACTTTGCAAAATCGCTGGCACGCGGTGAGCCCAATCGAAAGAAGATTGCACTTACGGCAATCTCCGATAAAATTCGCGAATTGATTTGACGTCAGCGTCAAAGGTTGACGAAATCAGGAAGGGGCGGCCGCCTCGCTGCTTTGGTAGTGAGAAAATCGACCAGAGCTCCTAGGCGACCACATCCGTTTTCCACGGGTCAAGAACGACCTTAACGCATTTGTCCCGTTTGTCTCGAAATGTCCGATACGCACCGGGAGCATCATCGAGACTGAGTCTGTGGGTAATCACAAAAGATGGATCGATCTCGCCTTGTTCAATTCTCCTGAGCAAAGGTTGCAAATACGAATGCATATGGGTCTGGCCCATTTTAAAAGTCAAGCCTTTTCCGAAGGCGGCGCCAAACGGGACTTTGTCGAGCAGCCCACCATACACGCCAGGGATAGAAACAGTCCCGCCTTTTCGGCACGCCTGAATGGCTTGCCGCAAGACCTTTGGCCGGTCGAACGATAGTTTCAATGCCTGTTTTGCGGAATCGTAACGAGCGAGAAAATCGTGCCCGTGTGCTTCCATTCCCACACAATCGATACAGGCGTCCGGTCCCCGGCCTCCCGTCATTTGCTTTAGAACCTCGACTACATCATCATCTTCGTCATAATTAAACACGTCTGCTTTCGACTCGCGCGCTTTCGCGAGTCTCTCCGGAATCCGATCGATCGCAATGACGCGGTCGGCGCCGAGCATAAAGGCGCTTCGAATGGCGAACAGTCCTACAGGACCGCAACCAAAAACTGCCACTACATAGCCCGGTCTGATCGTGCAGTTTTCTGCGGCCATATATCCGGTAGGGAAGATGTCGGAGAGGAACAGTACTTGATCGTCTCGCAATGTGTCTGGAACTTTTATCGGTCCTATGTCAGCAAAGGGAACTCGCGCATATTGAGCTTGACCGCCGGCATATCCTCCCAACATGTGGGAATAGCCGAACAACCCGGAGGGAGAAAAGCCGTACATCTTTTCGGCAATCCAGGCGTTTGGATTCGAGTTGTCGCAAAGTGACCAAAGCTGGTTTTCACAAAAATAGCAATCACCACAAGCGATGGTGAACGGGACGACAACGCGGTCCCCGACTTTTAAGTTTTTGACTTCTTGGCCAGTTTCAACAATCTCCCCCATGAATTCATGGCCAAGAATATCGCCGGGCTCCAGTGTCGGTATGTATCCATCATAGAGATGAAGATCTGATCCACAGATAGCTGTGAGTGTGATCTTCACAATTGCATCGCGCGGATTGAGAATTTGTGGATCGTCGACTCTTTCGACGCGGACGTTCTCTTTTCCTTGCCAACATAGTGCTTTCACAATTGATCTCCTGAATCTTCCTAAGATGCAGCAAGCTTTTGGTTGGGTATCGGTGTTGCGCGGGTCTGGCGTTTTTTCTCGTCTGCGCTCTCGCGAAAGACTAAGCGCTCGATTTTGCCCTTCGCACCACGGGAGCCATGGGGCTGGCCTTCGGTCGTGGGAACTTCTCCAGCTTCCATCAACTGCTTCAATGCCCTGAGGCTTTCACGTCCCCACTGTTCCATCGAGTCACCAGTAGTACTACGAAGGATTTGGCTCATGGCCGTCTGAGGCTTTCGGTCAAGCAAGTGAAAATATATTTCCGTCCCGCGGTTGCCGGACGCAGCTCGCAGTTCGATGGCGGCTTCGTATTCATCGCTCGCCACTCTAGAGACCCACCTCAAAAGTTTTCCAGGTTGTTCTTCAAGAATTTCGCTTTCTCCCTCGATGGAACCATTCTCTCCGGTCCAACTTGACGTGGTCAGGTTCGCAGACCGAATGCGGTCCATCCCATCCATAAACAACGGCCAATTGTGAAAGTCCCTCCAGAATGAGTAGATTTCGTCTCCAGACCGATTGACTGTCAGGGCCAACGTTATCGAGTTTTCCTGAGGTATTTTCTGGACTGCAGCACGGTATAAGAAAAAGCCACCGCCAAGTAACAGGGGCCAACCTAGCCGGTCGCGTTTCCAGACGCCATACAGCACGCCTGATAATCCCGCTACCGCATAGGCGGCGCGACGGACTTTAGAGCTAGTTTGATCCATTGAGTCGAACGATTGCTCAAAATTAGAGGATCTGGTCCGAACGGTCATAAACATCTCCTAGGGGATCTGATTGTTTTCTTCAGCGGCTTGCTCATTCAATGTCGTCATCCACGAGGGCGAAATCTTCGACATGCTTTGTTGGCCCGTTTTAGCTGCCCGCCCTATTCCCCCGGCGGCGGGCAGAAAACGATTTATGAGGGCCAGGATGTTTGTCGTAGTTCCTGGCATCATTCCTTGCAACAAGCATCCCAACCTGGCGGGCAAAGAGAGTATCAGTTCGGCTTTTCGCTGAACGCATGCAGCGACGATCTGACGTGCAGCTCGATCTGCAGCCATCGAAATGATAGGCAGCGAATCGCTAAGACTGAACCATGCGTACTCCGCCTCGTTCTTGCCTTTGAATAGAGCATTCCTCGGACTGCCGGTTCGCATGAGTCCAGGACAGACAGTGGTCACATAGATGTTGTCCTTCTTCAATTCTGCGCGAAGGCCTTCTGAGAATCCTGTAAGCGCAAACTTGCCCACACAGTAAGGAAGCAGATGAGGAACACCGATCTTTCCACCGACTGAGGAAATATTGACAATCGATCCCGCTCGTCGCCGCCTCATCTCTGGAAGTGCCGCTATCGTGGCAAAGTATGGCCCCCAGAAGTGTGTGTTGAGAGAGTCGCGGAAGTCATCGATGGTCATCGTTTCTACAGGCCCGACTGTGATTGTTCCAGCGTTGTTCACGAGTACATCGAGGGAACCGAAATGTTCATGAATCTTGGTTAGGGCATTTTCGGCTTCTTCTTTCATGGTTACATCGGCTTCAATCGTGAGAACATGCGGCGTTATGGTCTCTATTTGAGCCGCCGCCCGCTGCAGTTCGTCTCCTGCTCTGGCAGATATTGCAATCCTGGCACCCCGCTTTGCGAATTCTCGCGCCATAACCAGGCCAAGCCCGCGAGAGCCACCGGTTATGAAAACAGTTTTGTTTCGCAAATCGAGTTCCGGGACCCGCCGGACCCACCTGGTCGCCAATAAGCCGACGGATACTCCTGCAGCGACGGTTGCAATTCTCCGTGGCATTCGTCTTCCGTGTCCTTCCGCAATCAGTTCCAAATTGCTATTGCTTTTGTAGTGCGCTCGATTCTGTTTTGTGGCCCGGGCGGATGCTCTCAATTTGTTTTAAATGCTCTTTTAGAGTGGGTAGGGTTTGCTTCGCAAAACTCTTTACATCATCGTCCTTGGCGGTTTTGCTTTGACGCTGAAACTCGGCCACGTCCTGTTTGTGGTCCTTGACCATTTCTGCGACATACGCCTGATCAAACGCCGACCCTGACAATGCTTCTAATTTGGTTTTCATGGCTTCGTGTTTAGCGCTCGGCTGTAGGGGAAGATCCACGTGTTTTTCAGCCGCTAGCTGTTTGAGCTGGTCGTTGGCTTTTCCATGATCATCGACCATCCTCTGGCCGAACGCTTTTACTTCGGAACTTGTAGCCTTTTGAACAGCTAGCTGTCCCAATTCCACCTCAGCCATCCCGCCGTCGGCGGCTTTCTTCATAAAAGCAGAGTCTGTCGCGGCGATACCGGCCGAAGTCTTGGCTTTTGAAGAATTTGCAGAATCCTGCCCCAAGGCCCCCGACGAGGCAAGGGCAATGATGAAAGCTAACGTTCCGCACGTTCTAAGTGAATGTGACATTGGTTTCCTCCAGGTGGATTTCAATTCCTTTAAGCCCACCGTAACGAACTTCCGAAGTCCCGAGCAATCGGGCATTTACTTGATTCACGGAGAGCGGATTGTGTACGAATCAGCTCGCAATTTCCTGCCAACCTCATCGCTTATCTATCATCCAAAATTCGACGTTTTTGGGCGAGATGTCTACGAAGTAGGCGTAGATGGTGGTGTGTCAGTCAATTTTAAGACTTTGCAAAGAAAATGATGTAGGGTGAGGGATCGAGTGACGGTGAATGTCTCTCAAATCGGAGCATAGTGCGCACCCAGGTCCGATAAAGGTCCGATAGAGCCGACAGGAGACTTCCTTGAAAGGTCGGTAACGGGCTGTCAGTACCGTTAAGACTCAGTAAGCTGTCACGGCAGAGGCCGCGGGTTCGAGTCCCGTCGTCCCCGCCATTCCTTTCAAGATTCAGGCAAAGAAGAGTCAGTCCAAACCAACCTTGGACGTTGCGTTTCTCTGCCGCCGCTATGCAAAATCCCGCCAGATAATATCTTCGTCGGATCTAATTTTGCTCCGTGGCGCGTCTCGGGGTCACTTCGCATTCACTGTCAGAGTGCGGTATCTACGCAGTAATTCGTAAAGGACAACTCCAGCCGCGGTGGCTACGTTAAGCGAAGTTTTTTGCCCCAACATTGGAATGCGGACATGTGTCTCCGCCATTTCCCGCAGGTTTGGCTGCAAGCCATCTACTTCGTTTCCAAACAAAACGCAGAGAGGAAACTTAGGTTGCCATGCAAAAAGATCGACCGAGTTCGAACTGGTTTCAATGGCAGCGATTTCATATCCCTTATGGCGCATCTCCTCAACCATACGGACGGCTTCCCAGTGATGTTCCCAGGCAACGACATTTTCCGCACCTAGAGCTGTTTTCGTAATCGCGCTTTTTGGTGGATGTGCCGTAATGCCGGCAAGGCACAATTTTTCCAGGGCCACACCGTCGGCTGCGCGAAAGAACGCGCCAACGTTGTACATGCTACGCACATTATCGAGGACGACAGTGACCGGGAGACGGAGGCCTTCATACCCAGCTGACAGCAAGGTTCTCTGCTGGAGAATGCGGTTGTCGTTTGCTGGAACCTCAACAGTGCCGTATGGAACGTTCTGATCGCCCATGGTTGGTCGGTATCAAAATATCATTGTGACATATCAATATTATGGGGAAGTGCTCCTTGCTTCAGTCCACTCACAGATGAGAGCATGCATGAAGAACATACGGAGAAGAAGATGCCTGTCTACACAATCAAGCCGCTTGAAACTGCTACCGCTGTAAATACCGGAGGCCGCAATGGTCACTCAGAAACCAGCGATCACTCAGTGAGTGTCAATCTTTCTGTACGCAAGGGAATGGGCGGACCCGGGTTACCCGGTACGACTACACCTGAGCATCTTTTCGCCGCAGGATACGCAGCGTGTTTCGGCGGGGCGTTGGACTTCGCCGCTAGCCAGAAGAAGGTTGACGTCAAGGGGACCGTTGTTACATGCACTGTATCCATCGGCCCTCGTGAGGATGGCAAATATGGCCTTGCCGTAAACATGCACGTCAAAATTCCGACCGTGCCGACCGAGCAAGCCAAAGCGCTGGCAAATGAAACACATGAGATCGTTTGTCCCTACAGTCACGCCACGCGCGGAAATATTGAGTTCCTTCTGGAAGCGGAAGGCAAATAACGTCAATTAGGGTGGTGAGCATTTAAGGCTGGCGAAGAATCATAAATCTACCGCGAGCAAGAGACGAGGAAGATGAAATGGAAATCAAAAGAGCTGGTACGCAACCTTCTGCCAAAGGGCCGTCAGACTGGTTCACGGGGACTGTGCGCATCGATCCGCTTTTCCAAGCACCTGATCCGGCTTTTGTTCAGGGTGCAAGCGTAACTTTTGAGGCGGGAGCGAGGACTGCGTGGCACACGCATCCGCTGGGTCAGACTCTCATCGTTACGGCTGGCTGCGGGTGGGCCCAACGAGAAGACGGGCCTATCGAGGAGATCTGCCCCGGAGATGTAATTTGGTTCTCACCCGTTGAAAAACACTGGCACGGCGCTACGCCAACAACTGCCATGACGCACATTGCCATTCAGGAAAAGAAAGACGGCAAGGTTGTAGATTGGATGGAGCAAGTTAATGATGCGCAATACCGGGGCGAATAAACTGTACTTCGCTACAGGTCCGTTAAAATCAGTTCAAAATTTGCGAAGTATACAGACTGATACCTAGGTTCAGACGCATTTACAATCCCCAAAGTCTGGTAACAATCGTTGCGTTGTAGGAGTGCACATGCCAGTCCAAAACAATGCTTTGAAAAACCGCCTTTCACAATCCAGCGAACTCAATATCACGGTAACCGGCAGAAAATCTGGACGCGCAATTACCATCCCCATCTGGTTTGTTTTGGAGGAAGACACGTTGTATTTGCTGCCGGTCCATGGCTCAGATACACAGTGGTATAAAAACGCGCTCGAAAACCCTTTACTGCAAATTGAGGCAAGGGGTACGAAAGCCAAATTCAAAGCTGCTCCTATTACAGAGGCTTCACAGGTTTCTTCCATTGTCGAGAAATTCCGCGGGAAGTATGGCGCCGGTAACGTGAAGAAATATTATTCGAAGTTTGATGTTGCCGTCCTCGCCAAAATGAATTAATCGCAAACGACGGGCAATCTCAAGGCAAGATCATGCACTCACCAACCGGTACGCAAACCTGAAGTCTCAAGCGTTATGGAGGAATTCTCGATGAGCATTACAGGGAACGGCATAGTTAGTTTACCCAGCCATCATACTGTCGACGAAATCGTACAAACGGTGAAAAACATATTGCACGTCAACGGAATTACTCTGTTTAGTCTCGTCGATCACAGTGGGGAAGCAGAAAAGGCAGGGATGAAAATGCTTCCGACCAAATTATTGATTTTCGGCAGTCCGAAGGCAGGCACGCCTGTGATGCTTGCAGCTCCCAGCAGCGCCATCGACTTGCCGCTCAAGATTTTAGTTTGGCAGGATAACCAGGGCAAAGTGTGGACAAGTTATAACAGCCCGGCATATTTGCAAGAACGCCATGGTTTTCCAGGGCAGTTTCTGGAAAACATCAAGGCCGTCGAAACCTTCGTAGTAAAGGCAGTGGAATAGTGCCAAAGAGTTTTATGAACTTGTGGCTAAAATAAAATCTTTCCGGTGATTGGTCTGATTCCGAATTTCCCAACGCTACAAATGTCGAAATTTCAGGAGAAATTGCGCAACAGAATACACTCCTACGGGAATTACCTTATGTAAATAGTATTACGGTGATCCTTCCTCAGAGACCAATTGCTGATGCTGTGGAAAACGACGGGCTTGATATTGGCATCACATACAAATGACTACGGTCCTATGGCCACAGAAAACACTTACTTGTTGTCGCGTTGAAGCCGAAATGAAGGCCTGATAGTAATGGAAGTTTTAGCCGATATCTCAGTTTTTCTACTCGCGGAAAACCGTCTTTTGCGCGAAGCCTTGGCTCGCATTCTTAATAAGAAAAGCAATATCACGGTTGGAGGGTCGGCATCCTATTCACCCAATATCGAAAGTGTAATTGCTTCGGTTGAGCCCGATGTTTTGTTGTTTGACCCGCTCGACTGGAATCTTAGCCTCACTTTGATTCGGCGTCTGCGAGACTCCATGTCCACTTTAAAGGTTGTGATGATTGGGATGGAGGCTGATGGTGAATTGTTCCTGCGCGCCGTCAGGGAAGGCATTGCAGGATATCTACTCAAAGATGCTCCTGCTGCTGAGGTGGCAGCCGCAGTAAAGTCTGTCGCTAATAACCACGCCGTCTGCCCCCAGGAATTGTGTCAGGTGTTGTTCGACTATGTTTCTCGTCAGCGGGCTCACTTGCCGAACCTTGCCATCAAACAGCAACTTGGTCTCACTCGCCGAGAGCAGCAATTGGTCGAACTGATCAGTCGCGGCCTTACCAACAAAGAGATTGCGGTAGACCTCGGCTTATCGGAACAAACAGTAAAAAATCATATTCATCGTGTGCTTCGCAAAGTTGGAGTGAGTGATCGTCTGGAAGCTGTAGAAATGTGCCGCACGCAAGGATTTCTTCCTGTCTAGCAATCCCCTAAGGCTCTCTCATCCTCAGGATTAGTACTCACCTGGTACTAAGCGTCACCATTTTCAAATTGATGAGCGAACACTGATTGGGCCTTGACGGACGCATTGATGTCCTTGTCATGCGGCGCTCAATTGAACCTTGTTTTATCCGCATAACGGCAGATACTCAGCGATGAGGTGGGTGGTGCCAAAAATCAGGGTGTTGGTCGCGAATCGGCCACGATTGATGCGAGAACTTGTCGTGGCCACAATCGCCGATCAGCCAGACATTGAAATTGCCGGGGTGCTTGAAGACGAAAGTGCAATCTTGAAGACAGTGGAAGAAGTGCATCCCGACTTTTTGATCATCACGCTGGATCGTTCCGAAACTAGGCCGCTCATTTGCGACATCCTGCTTACACGATTCCCGCAAGTTTACATTCTGGCGCTGGCTCCGGACCGGGACAGCACGATGTTCTATTGGGCCACTCAAAATATTCGCTCAAGCCGCGTAGAGAACTCAGAAGAAGGAATTTTGAGTATCCTCCGCGACCGAAAAGTGCATGTTTTGGAGAGCGACAAAGCGACGCCTCATATTCGCGCCAATTAACGCGCGAATTGCTGTACATGGCTGTATAGCAATGGGTTATCTCACAAACGCCCATGTAAGTGAGGGAGCGAAGCTGTACCCGGAGCAAGAATGTTAGAGATTGCGGGACAAAGCGAATTTCCGATAAACGGTTTAGCATCGGCGGAACCACAATCACACTGGTATGCGGCTTATACCTGCTCGCGCCATGAAAAGCAGGTTTCTCGTCAATTGCGCGATCGAGACATTGCTTGCTTTCTGCCAACCTATCAGACCGTCCGCCACTGGAAAGATCGCAAAAAAGAAATCGAGATCCCGTTATTTCCAGGATATGTTTTTGTCCACATCAGCCAGGCGGAACGTTTACGCGTGCTGCAAGTTTCTGGCATCGTCCAGTTGGTGACTTTTAATGGGCGTCCTGTGCCGCTCGGTGACAATGAGATTGAATCCCTCCGCAATGGAATCGCCAACGGAGTTTCTCCAGAGCCGCATCCATACTTAAAAGTTGGGCGGCGCGTGCGCGTGAAATATGGGCCGCTTGCCGGGGTTGAAGGATTTCTCGTCCGCCGCAAGGACAAGTACCGCGTAGTAATTTGCATTGATTTGATCATGCGTTCCATTGCCGCTGAAGTTCAGGTGGCGGACCTCGAGTAAATTTCACCGCACATACTGCATATGTCTGCGAGACACGAAATGGAGTCTGTCATGCCATTGCATATTTCAAAGTATAAATCGCTGGTTTGCGTGACAGTTTTTCTGCTCGCCACGGGAATGCAATTGGCAGCTCAAGTTCGAAACAACTTCCAACAAAAAGACTCTCCAAGTCGAGCCGAACTAGAAGCGGAGCAGAGGGTTTCGCTCTCGGCAGATAAATTAATTGAAATTTTGCAAGAAGAGCCAGGATTGCTCCTGCAGGTCAAAAAATTGTTGGTACGCAAAGCATACGAGCAAGGACGCTTACTGGATCCAGCTGATCTAACAGACGAAGCTCTTTTCCGGCTGCTGCGCGAGGATGAGAACATCCGCATATTGACCACACGCGAGGTCGAAGATCGTGAATATATCCGCGCTAAACCCACACGCGAAGAATCAGAGCGTGCGCAGGCCATCCGGCCTGCTGTCATGCCACAGATGGTTTCTCCTTCTCAAGCGAATGCCGCTGGTGCGGTACCCGCGCCTGGGGCAAAAAGTCAGGAAGATCTTTATTGGGAACAGCAGAACCGCATCCAGGACTACGGCGGTTCGCCAAATTCCTTTCCTCTACCGTCCACTCCGAATGGACGGCAAACGCAACCCCAAATCCCGAATAACGGCACGCAGAGCCCGGCGCGTACTTTGGATCGCACGAACTATCAGCAACAGCAAGGTAGCGTAGACGGCCTCATGGCCAACGCGGGAAGTGATGACATGCCCCGCATCAGTCCCGACGATCTATCCCAGTTGCTGACAGTAAGTTCCATGAATAACTCGAGCGCGGGGTCTCCTGCTCGACCCGGTGGTGGTTTGGGTTTCAATCTTGGTGATCCGAAGCAATCGGTGGCATTGTCGGGGATGGGTCCGCAACTTCCCCCCGACGTGCCGGATGAAATGCCGGATCAAATTTCGTCGCTCGCTCCTTTCCGCTCTCCTTTTCCGAAACGGCTTCCTGTTTCGGATAATCGGCCCAAAATTCAACATCAACCAAATCCTTACGCTGATGTGCCTTCGCTCTATGACCTGTATGCGCAAGTATCAAAGCGTCCGGCTAAACTCGAACGATTTGGCATTGATGTTTTTCGCAATGGCAGCGGAAATATGGAGAGCCTGCCAATGGATCTCCCCGCAGGTCCGGAATATGTTCTTGGGCCAGGTGATGGACTCAACATTAATTTGTGGGGAGGGGTATCGCAGCGTTTGCGACGAGTGGTTGATCGAGAAGGGCAGCTAAATTTGCCAGAAGTTGGTTCTTTGCAAGTCGCCGGAAAAAACCTCGGCGATGTGCAGCATATCGTTCAGTCGGCGTTACGGACACAATTCCGTGATGTTGAAGCCGATATTTCCTTGGCGAGAATTCGCGCGGTGCGGGTGTACGTTGTGGGAGATGTAGTAAGTCCGGGCGCCTATGACATTAGCTCGCTGTCTACTCCTTTGAATGCGGTCTATGCTGCAGGAGGGCCGACGACTAACGGATCTCTTCGTCATCTGCGCCATTTCCGCGGCAAGCAGTTGATTCAGGATGTTGATGCCTACGAATTGCTTCTGCACGGTGTCCACGGTGAAATCGCTGGTATTCAATCTGGCGACACGATCTTAGTTCCTCCTTCGGGTGCACAAGTCACAATCGAGGGCATGGTTAGACGCCCGGCGATCTACGAGTTGGGCACAGAAAAATCTCTGACTGAAGTGTTGGAATTAGCAGGCGGCGTTTTGCCATCCGGTACATTACGGCATGTCGATGTGGAGCGTGTCGTCGCGCACGAACACCGCACCATGTTGAGACTGGATTTGCCGGAGAGCAATTCAAACCCTCAGGTAGTAAGCGAAGCGCTCAATAACTTTCAGATTCAAGATGGAGATCAAGTCAGAATATCGCCGATCCTTCCATATGCCGATCAAACGGTTTATTTGGATGGTCACGTCTTTCATCCTGGTAAATATCCATACCGCGATGGGATGAAGGTTGCTGATCTCATCCATTCCTACAATGATTTACTTCCCGAGCCGTCACGCCTGCACGCAGAAATCATCCGCTTGCAGGCGCCCGATTACACACCAGTGGTTCTGGCCTTCAATCTGGGCGATGCTATGGACAACAAAGACCAGAATCTGGTTCTGATGCCTTTCGACACGGTACGAGTTTTTGGTCGTTTTGATTTTGAGGATCAACCACTGATCACCGTGACCGGGGAAGTGCGCGATCCCGGAGATCATGTCACCAATGGAGTGACTCGTCTTCGAGATGCTGTTTATTTGGCGGGAGGTGTTACATCGGATGCGAAACTCGATGACGCACAAGTTTTCCGTCACACATCCAACGGCGGAATGCAGGTCATAAGTGTCAACTTATCCAAAGCGCTTTCCGGTGATCCTGCGGACGATGTTCTACTGCAACCGAAAGATCGAGTCTTTATTCATCGTGACGTGGACAAATTAGATCCGGCGTCAGTATCCGTTCAGGGGGAAGTTGCTCGTCCGGGTAAATATCCATTGGGAAATGGTATGACGGCGGCAGAACTTGTGCGGCTGGCTGGAGGCTTGCGTCGCAGCGCGGATCCAGAGAGTGCGGATCTTACAAGCTACCTTGAACCAAAGACGCAAGATCAACCTTCCAATGAGCGCACAATTGATATTGCTAAAGCTCTGGCGGGAGCTCCTGATGTGGATGTGCGACTCCACGATGGCGATGTACTTACCATTCCGCAAATTACCGGATGGAACGACCGAGGGGCTGCTGTAACCGTCAAAGGAGAGATTGCGCGGCCTGGAACCTATGGAGTGCAGCAGGGCGAGAGGCTTAGTGCAGTACTCGAACGCGCTGGTGGGTTTACGGGAGGTTCCTATCCGTATGGCGCGGTTTTGGAGCGCACCCAAGTCCGTGAGCTGCAGGAAAAAACACACGCCGATTTGATCCGGCGAGTACAAGCTGAAGGGGTATCGCTGAAGCTGATTCCCGAAAGTGACCCCGATCAGAAACTCGCAAAAGATGCCGCTTTACTGCAATGGCAAGCCACTTTGCAAAAATTGGAAACTACACCACCCGACGGACGTATGGTGGTCCACATCTCGCCCGATATCAATAAATGGAAGGGAACGCCTGCCGACATTCCGTTACGCGCGGGCGATGTACTAACCATACCGAAGAGGCCGAATTTTGTCGTGGTTGATGGCTCTGTTTACAACCCGACCGCCATCACTTTCAAACCAGGGAAGAGCGCAGAGTGGTATTTGCGGCAGGCCGGTGGCCCTACGCAGATGTCTAACAAGAAGGGGATTTTCGTTCTACGGGCGGATGGCTCGGTTGTGGGCGGCAGCAACGGAATGTTCAACGGTGGTGCGTTGAGCGCAGAAATGCGTCCGGGTGACATGGTAGTCGTTCCGGAGAAAGCTTACAGCGGCACAGACAAGTGGAAGACGATCCTACAAGTCAGCCAATTGACCTACGCTATCGGGGTTGGCATTCAAGTCGCCAAGAGCTTCTGACGACGTGAATGGATGTCTTATGTTCCGCCGGGGAGCAGCAACTCTTCTCTTTGTATCGCTCGTAATGAGTGCTGTAGCGCAATCGCAAAATGAAGTTCCTGTGATCAAAACGCCTCCAAAACCAGTGCCATCTCCATTTGCGGAGTACCAAAACAATTGGGGGTTGCTGCCAACTGGAACTGATCCGCAAAACCGCCTCGGCACCCCGTTTTTAAAACATCTGGTGGAAGATCAGAAAACATTTTGGACCTCTCCGTTTCGCATGCAGAAAGACAGTGCAAGACTTGGCATGCCGTTTGTGGCGTTCACAGGAGTTTTATTCGCGAGTGACAGTTGGATTTCTAATCAAGTACCAGATTCTCCCGGTCAATTGAAACGCAGTCAGAATTTTTCCAACTACGGTTTGGTTGCACTTGCAGGTGCAGCAGGTGGTGGATATTTGTGGGGGCGTATAACGCACAACGACCACCTTCAGGAAACCGGATTGCTTAGTTCTGAAGCCGCGATCAATAGTTTGTTTGTTACGACGGCGCTCGGCTATGCCACACAGCGGCCACGGCCTATTGATGCAAACGGCAATTCAAGTTTCTTTCATGGAGGCTCATCGTTTCCCTCCGATCATTCAGCGATTGCATGGTCAATTGCCAGTGTAGTGGCCCATGAATATCCCGGCCCCCTTACCAAATTGTTTGTATATGGACTCGCGTCGGGAATTACTGTGTCTCGTGTAACTAGTAAGCAGCACTATGCCTCCGATGCATTCGTGGGTAGTGCTCTGGGATGGTACTTGGGCCGGCAAATATATCGTGCTCACCATGATCCGGGACTAGGTGGAACAGCGTGGGGTTCGGAAGCTTCAGCGGCTGACGGAAGCGAACATCCGCGAAGGAATGTTGCCTCGCCGGATGTGCCGCTGGATAGCTGGGTGTATCCGGCCATAGAACGCCTTGCCGCGTGGGGATACGTGCAGAGTCAGTTCATGGGGCAGCGTCCGTGGACGCGTCTGCAATGTGCGGAACTGTTGGAAGAAGCGAGCAGCAGTATTCCTCTCGAAGTGTTGGGAGAAGCCGGCAAGATTTACGCGAAGCTGGAAGAAGAATTTTCGCCCGAGATGGAGGGGAATTCCAAGCCGAGTCTCCGTCTCGAATCGATCTATACACGCGTCACAAACGTTTCTGGCCGGCCAATTACTGATGGCTATAACTTTGCTTCAACGATTGTTAACAACGATGGGCGCCCTTATCAGCAAGGAACGAACCTTTATAGCGGGGCATCAGGCTATGCCAACGCCGGGCCGTTTGCATTTTATGTAAGGACGGAATATCAGCATGCTCCTGCTGCGCCAGCATTTCCTCTCGATGTTCGCGAGGCAGTGGCGAATCGATTGGCGGTACCTGTTTCTCCTGCGATCCCATTTGCTGAACTGAACCGTCCACGCATACTCGAAGGATATGTAAGCGCGGCTTTTGGGGGGGTGCAATTCTCATTTGGCAAGCAGGCATTGTGGTGGGGGCCAACGCAAACTGGCGCAATGATATGGAGCAACAATGCAGAACCCATTACGATGTTCCGCGTTGCATCAATTTCACCTTTCAGATTGCCAAGCATTCTACGTTGGCTCGGACCGGCACAGACAGAGTCGTTCATTGGTCAGCTCGATGGGCACCAATACATTCAGAATCCAGATCAATTACTAAATGCCCGTGCTCTGAAAACTCAGCCATTCATCCATGGTGAAAAGATCAGCTTTAAGCCCACTCCCAACCTGGAATTTGGTTTTGCACGCACGGTGACGTTTGGTGGTGATGGCCACCCATTTACCACTCACAATTTTTTAAAAAGCTTTTTCAGCGTGGGCACTGACTACAAAGGTGCATCGGGCGATGCCGGGGACCGCCACAGTGGTTTCGACGTCAGCTATCGCGTGCCATATCTAAGAAAATATTTAACGGTTTACACAGATTCTTTCTGTGAGGATGATGTCCTGTCGTTATCCGCTCCTTCCCGCTGTGCTTGGAGCCCCGGGTTTTTCCTCTCTCAATTTCCACACATACCGAAATTGGATTTACGTGTAGAAGCTGTGAGCACAGTCGTCTCCGGTTTTCCTCCTGCAGCAGCAGGAATTAATTACACCAACGTTGTCTATCGCAGCGGTTATACGAATGATGGAAACATTCTCGGCAATTGGGTCGGCCGCGAGGGACGCGGGGTACAGGCGTGGAGCACATATTGGCTCTCGTCACAGAGCAAAATTCAACTGGGCTATCGCCATCAAAGTGTTGATCAGAAGTTTCTGCAAGGAGGGAACCTGAATGACCTTTCGTTAAGTACTGACATCATGCTGCGATCCGATTTGAATTTCTCTGGAAGTATCCAACACGAAAATTGGAATTTTGCGTTGTTTGGGCCCGATACCCGGTCGAATTGGACCACTTCGATAAGCCTGACGTTTCACCCGCAGTGGGGACTGAAGGGCCACTGAAAGAAATGAACCCAACTCCTCTCAATTCGGATTTGTACGTTATCAAGCCGCTCGAAGATAACCGTCCGCCAGCGCCGCTTCCTCAAAGCAATCCATACGCGAAAACTGCCGTTTTGCGCATGTTATGGGAGCATAGGCCGATGCTGTTTCGTTGGGCTGCATGGGGTTTGTTGGCAGCAACCTTGATCGCATTCCTGATTCCAAAACAATATGAGGCCATGACGCGGCTCATGCCGCCTGACGATCAGTCTGGAACGTCGTTGGCAATCATGGCGGCACTTGGCGGGAGGATCAGTGGCAGTGGTACTGGTGGCGGTGGTTTAGGTGCTATAGCAGGAGATCTCTTGGGGATGAAAAGTTCGGGAGCACTTTTCACAGGAGTACTTAAAAGCCGGACTGTGCAAGACCACATCATCACGAAGTTCGATCTGCGCAAGGTCTATTGGAGGAAGGCTTGGGAAACTACGCGCCAGAAGCTGGGCGACAATACTGAAATAGCTGAAGATCGTAAGAGCGGCATTCTGACCATCAAAGTTAGCGATTCCAGTCCGCAACGCGCGGCCGCGCTCGCACAAGAATACGTTTCTGAACTGAACATAGTTGTAAACCAATTGAGCACGTCTTCCGCGCGCAGAGAGAGAGTGTTTTTGGAGGAACGCTTAAATCAGGTGAAAGTGGACCTCGAAGCAGCTGAAAAAGATTTTAGTCAGTATGCGAGCAAAACGGGAGCTATTGATATCAAGGAACAGGCCAAGGCCACGATGGGAGCTGCCGCAACGCTGCAAGGCGAATTGATTGCGACACAATCAGAACTTGAAGGACTGAGGCAAATCTACACAGACAATAATGTGCGCGTACGTTCATTAAAAGCGCGGGCTGCGGAATTGCAAGAGCAACTTAAAAAAATTGGTGGCGCTGAAGATGAAGCGAACAGTAAGAATGATTCGCAGGATCAGTCCTTGTATCCTTCTCTTCGCAAGCTGCCCTTGCTGGGAGTTTCATACGCGGATCTTTTCCGTCGCGCCAAGATACAAGAGGCAGTGTACGAAACGCTGACGCAGCAATATGAATTGGCCAAGGTCGCGGAAGCCAAAGAGATCCCGAGTGTGAAGGTGCTCGATCCCGCCGAGATACCTGAGAAAAAGTCGTTTCCCCCTAGAATGTTAATTATGTTTTTTGGAACACTATTTTCCTTAGCTCTTGGATCGGTATGGATCATCGCAAAACATCGATGGAATCAAATCGATATGCAAGACCCGCGTAAAGATTTAGCGAGTGAAGTGTTTCAGACGGTAAATTCGCATATGCCTTGGGCGACTCCGAATGGTTCTCGATTTCAGGCCGCTAGCCATGAGCTTTGGGAGAAACTGGCTGGTCGCAATCGAAATGGGGTGGACGAGTAGATGTCCGCACCCAAGGCCACACTTGCTCCTATGCAATTGGAGTCGGAGATCTCCAATGTTGCAAAGCCTACTATTTCGCTCACCAGGCAAGGGCTGTTAAGTGCTACAAGCCTGTTGATTGCTGCGAACGGCGCTTCGAAGCTTATGGGCTTCGCAAGAGAGATGCTGACCGCGAGGGCTTATGGTGTTTCGGCTCAAGTGGATGCCTTTCTGGTTGCCTTGTCAGTGCCGGATTTGGTAGGTAGTGCGCTGGGAGCCGCTGCCGCTGCTGCACTGATTCCAAGATTGACTGATCTCAGTATTAATCCTGCGCAAGCGCATCAATATGCAAGGCGCCTTTTTTCGATTTCTGTTTACTTATCTATTTTCCTGCTGGCGTTAACATTTTTTGGCGCGAACTGGATTATCAAGTTGTTTGCGCCGGGGATGTCGCCGGCGGTTATGCCGTTGGCGGTGAATATTACGCGGGTGCTGTCACTTGTGACTGCAGGTTTGTTTCTCGATCGCGTGCTGACTGGGATATTTCAAGGTTTCCATCATTTTGTATGGCCAGCCGTAAGTGTCCTGATGTTCAACGCGTGTTCAATTTTATTTTTAGTCTTTTTTTCTTCGACTCGTGGTATCTGGGCCTTGGTAGACGGCTGGACTCTTGGCGTAGTTTTGGCAATGGTATTACTCGCGGTACTTCTAATCCGTTTTCTAGGAACTCCTATCTTAAGTGGACTACCAGCAACTGATTTGCAGCACCTCGGACGCAGTGGATTGGAAATATTCTTTCTCACCTCAGTACCGAGCCTGGCGTATGTGATCGCACGTGCTGTGGCGGCGACTCTCCAAGAGGGATCAGTCGCGACTTTGGGGTATGCACAGCGGTTATTTCAACTCCCCGTCGAGGTCATCATTATGGGAGTGCTGCTTGGGTCTTATCCAATGCTTTCTCAAATGTCGTGCGAAGGCAATAAAAAGCAGATGGCTGCCTCGATTAATGAATTGGGTCGTATGCTGCTGCTGATCACAGCATTAATTGCAACTCTGATGATGGTGTTGAGCCACGATTTGGTGGAAATTGTGTTCCAACGGGGTGCATTCGGTGTTCAGGCCACCGTGGCAACGTCCGCCGTTTTGTTTTGTCTCGTCACTGCTCTTCCCGGTTTGGCAATCGCTTTGTTTGCAATGCGAGTGTTTATGAGTTGCGGACGGACTCGCGAACTAATTCTGCCGGTTTTTGCAGCCTTGGCCCTGGATGGGGTATTGTCGTGGTTAGCCGCACCGAGGCTTGGCACACCCGGGGTCGCAGCAGCCTTCAGTGCGACTTGGAATATTCTTGCGATTCAGATGATCTTTGCGCTGCGCAGACAGAGTGTAGAATTTCATCCATTTTCATTCCTCTTTTCCGTGGGGCGCGTCTACATTACAAGCGGCCTGATTTGTGCAGCCTTGGTTTTTGGTTACAACAAAACTGGAATTGTGCATATGCTTGTTGCGGGATTGGCGGCAACCGTTTTCTTTTTAGGCATGGTTCTGGTTTTTGAGCATGAACAGCGCAGTATTATGCAAAAACTGCTTCGGCGTTTTGGGCAGTTTGCCCGTCAATCTTTGCCACAACTGGAAATTTCCTCCTCGTAAGCTCTCTCATGAGCGATACAACATTCGCAATTTTTGTTTTCTTACTGACAGCGCCGCTGGCATTTGCGCTTTCTTATAAAAACATCCTTGCCCAATTTAGATTTTTGACCATCCCGGGCGCTTTGTATTTTCTCTATATCTTGTTGGTGGCAGGTCCTGCGTATGGAGTTTTCTACGATCAGGACGGCCAACCGGCGCGCCGAACTTTTTTGCTTGCTGCAGAAAGTGCGCTGGTGACACTTGCTTGGGGAGTACGGTTGGCCCACAAGAATAAACAAGAGGTAATTGAGGATTGCCGGCAAACTTCCCAACACGGGCGTCAACTTGTGGTTTTAGGGCCTCAACCTGATCGACTGCGTCTTTTTTGCAATATGGGCTTGGCGGTTGCTGGGATGTCAGTCGCTGCGTATCTCATTGTGGTGGATACAGTTCCGCTGTTCGAATTATTGAAAGCGGACCAAACGAGTGCGCATGCTTACGCTCTTTTACGCGAGGACAGTTTCAAGCTCTTGCCTCTGCCTGTGTATGCATATTTCGAAACCATTCGCATGATTTTTCTTCCAATGTTGTCCATGGTCGGCTTGGGAATGTATCTGGCGACTAGATCACGCAAATGGTTGATTCATTTTATGGTCAGCGCGGTGCTGACATTTTTCTTCTCAGCACTCTCGCTGGCGAAAGCCCCGCCGCTAATTTTTCTTGTAATGTGTGGTACCTACTGGTTCCTGGCGCGGGGAAGCCGTATCCCGGTGTGGGGTCTCGTTTTGGTTCTGGCCGTCGGCGCTATTTTCCCGATTTACGTTGCTAACGCAACGGCAGGGAATTCAGCTCCGGAAGTTTCCGATGTGCTGGCTACGATGCAAGACTTGTTATTCCGACGATTTCTCTATCTGAACGCGGAATTGCTTTACTACCATTTCGATATTTTTCCAGCATCGCATCACTTTCTCTGGGGACAATCAATTCGTCTGTTCTCATGGATTTCCGCACAGCAAGAATTCTTACTCCCCAATTATGTGTATTTAGATGTGTGGGGGAATCTCCCCGAGGCGCTCGATTCAGGCTGGGCCAATACAGTGTTCCTCGGTGGGCTTTGGGCGGATTTCGGTTGGCTAGGCGTGCTCATCGGCCCTGTATTAATTGGCTATTGTCTGCAGAAGCTGCAGAACTTCATCTTAAGGCTCGGGAAGAACGTGATTGGTGTTGCTTGCCATGTGATCCTACTGACAGCGGCTGCTTATATCTCCATGAATAGTGCGACCGGCCTCGCTTTTTTGGGAATTATCGTATGTACCTACGTATTCGCGCGTGTTATGCAAGGTACACTGCAAGGAGAACAACAATTCCGCTTCTCTCAATTCAACGTGAATTTATCTCGGTCTTCATACTAGTTTTACTGTCTACGTCGACTCTGTTGGGTCAGGGAGCAGAGGTTCTGTCGAGCGATTTGAAAATACGCTACGTGGATGGCATGAGATTTCGCAGTATCGCTGACGCCCTGCATCAACCGCGCTCGAAGATTGTGATTGTGCCTGATAGTTACTCTGGGATTGATTCAATACCGGCGGCGAACCAGACGATAATTGATTTCCGCCGAGGAGCATTAAAGATCTGGGGTGGTACCAGTGGTGGAACACAATCGTCCCGAGTCTTGTTTTTTAACAGCACGGTGACCAACGATAGCTTGGCCTTAGTACAGGACAATACGTTCGGTACCTATTTTCAGCGGCTCGCGGCCAATACTCCTACATACGTGAGCGCTGCTCCGACAGGTTTCGTTGCGGATGGTACAGCGCGATCTTTGTTTCGTGCATATGCCACCGACATTGCGGCAGATCCGATCAACTTCGAGTCTGTTGATATGGAGTCAGAGCGCGCTCCTGCATCTACTCCCGGAGGCCCGCTCACGATGTATTACTTTGCCAAAACCCGCATAGGTGGCACAGGTGCTCATCGTCCGGTTGTGGCGCAAATTGGCGGCATGAATCTTCTTTATATGGACCCCACTCTAGGTTGCATTGTGACCGCGCCCAAGAGCGTAGATATTCTCGGTGCAGCTGTGGATTTTCTCACAACAAGCTGTGGCCGCGGTGATTTGGTTCTCGGAGTGAATGGGAGAGGTCTGCGCTCCGTGGATGGTGCTGGAAAAAACACCGTCCCCCTAATTTCAGCCAACAATCAAAATCAGGTCGTGCTTGCTGCCAATACAGCAAATCCAACAGTAGTGCAGCAGTCAATGATTATCCAGGGAACTTCAGCAACGGCAAATTTCACACACTCAAACACTGCACCGCGCACTTATACCTTTCCTGATACGAACATGGCAATCTACATCGGTAGAGGAGTGCTTTCTTATGCGGCAATACCCGGGCAAAGCTGTTTGGAGCGCACACTTCGGGTAGCCGGAGCGATGGTGGCAGGTATTGTTACAGCGTCCCCTTCCGCTGATATCGGGACCAACCTGTACTACGGAGGCGCTCGTGTCTCAACTTCCGGAACTGTTGCAGTTCGAATTTGCAATCCGACAACAGCCACTCTGACACCTAATTCAGTCTCGTGGAATGTGCAGGTCGTGCAATAACACCATCCTATTCATGCGATTCACAATCCTCACGCAATACTATCCGCCGGAAATTGGCGCGCCGCAGAACCGGCTCTCCGATCTGGCCAGCCGTCTGGTTGATGCAGGGCATGAAGTGGAAGTATTGACCGCAATGCCAAGCTACCCTCGCGGCAAGGTTTATCCCGGATATGGTGGTATATTCTCGCGCGAAAAAAACGACGGGGTTCAAATACTTCGGACTTTTATCTACCCAACCCGAAGTGCTGCATTCCTGCCTCGCCTGTTAAATTATTTTTCGTTTGTTTTTGCCTCGGCCTTTTTGGGAAGCCTTTTTATGCGCCGCGCGGACTATCTTCTCGTGGAGAGCCCACCGCTTTTTCTGGGGCTGTCTGCAATATGGCTTAGTTGGTTGAAGCGGGCGAAGTTAATTTTTAACGTGTCCGATCTTTGGCCCGATAGCGCCGTGCACCTCGGTATTATTTCCAAAGAAAGTCGCGCTTACGCGGTTAGTTCTCGCCTTGAGTCCTTCTCCTACCGCCACTCATGGCTCGTAACCGGACAGTCGAACGGCATTTTGAATGACATTCGTTCTCGTTTCCCTGCTGTTCGTGCCTATCTTTTATCGAATGGATCAGACACAAAGCTATTTACTCCGGACCGGCGGACGGCAAAATCGCGAAATCGCCTTACGAGTGACGATAAATTCGTCCTCCTTTACGCAGGTCTTCATGGTCTGGCGCAGGGGTTGGATCAAATACTTGAAGCCGCAAAAGAACTGCAGGCCTGCGAAAACTATCGTTTTGTGTTCATCGGAGATGGGCCCGAAAAGCAAAAGCTGATTGCCAAGGGAAAACAACAGACATCAACCGATATTGTCTTTATGGACCCGCTTCTTAATCATGAAGTCCCCGAACTGCTCGCCGCAGCAGATGTGTTGCTGATACCCTTGGCGTGCGAAATTCCGGGTGCAGTGCCTTCCAAGCTCTATGAAGCAATGGCAAGCGGAAGGCCTCTGATATTGGTCGCCGATGGAGAACCGGCGGAAATTGTGCGACAGTATCAAGCCGGGCTAGTGGTTTTACCGGGCGATGTATCATCGCTTGCGGCGGCGATTCGCGCTCTGCGGAATGATCGGGACAAGGCTGCACAATGCGCGGCGAACGCGCGTCGCGCCGCAGTCGAGCACTATGATCGTGCACAAATTGCAGAGTCGTTTATTGAGTATTTGGAACAGCAGCACAATACTGCCCTAAACAGAAAACATGAGTCTGGCTATCAAACCGATTGGAGTGCTGGAAAATGACGAGGCGTCCAATTCGTTGGTCCAGGAAGTTGCAAGAATTAAAAACGCGTACGCCCGCCGTAAGGACTACGGCCTTTATAGTTTTTTCGAACCTAGTTTCCGATTGTTGGCTCAGGAGCGAGAGAGCAAGCTGTTACAAGCACTTTCGCGACGAGGTTACTCTCGACTCAAAAATGCCCGAATCCTACAAGTAGGGTGCGGAGCCGGCGCGTGGCTGAGAGATTTCATCCGATGGGGAGCTCATCCCAAAAATCTATGGGGAGTTGATCTTCTCCCAACGAGAATTGCAGAAGCCAAAAAACTGTGTCCTGCCGAAGTGACATTGCATTGCCAGGATTCCGCCAACCTCGAGGTTCCGGACGGCAGCTTTCACCTGGTTTTTCAGGCGACAGTTTTTACATCGATCCTGAATGCAGACATGAAGCGTCTTCTCGCCAGGGAAATGATAAGAGTTGTGCGCCGGGAGGGCCTAATTCTCTGGTATGACTTTCACGTCAACAATCCTGCAAATCCCGATGTGCGTGGGGTAGGGAAGTCGGAAATAAAACAATTGTTCCCGAACTGTAAGGTGTCATTGCAAAAGCTAACCTTAGCTCCGCCGATCGGACGCCGTGTTGCGCCAATTTCAACCATGCTGTACAGAGCGTTATCACAAATCAAGCCGCTGTGCTCCCATTACTTGGGAATTATCACGAAGCTATGACATCTGTATTGAATGCCATTAAGGTTCCCTTTCATCGCGCATCACTAGGCGAGCAGGAGATTCAGGCTGTCAGTGAGGTTCTACGCTCCGGTTGGGTAACAATGGGAGCAAAGACCTTTGAGTTCGAGCGCCAATTTGCAGAATACATTGGCGTCAAACACGCCATTGCGGTTTGCTCCTGTACAGCAGCATTACATTTGAGTCTGGAAGCGATTGGGCTGCAAGCAGGAGATGAGGTTCTACTTCCTACAACAACTTTTACTGCTACAGCAGAAGTTGTGACGTACTTTGGGGCACGCCCAGTTTTCGTCGATATTGACCCGGTGACTATGAACATGAACTGCTGTGATGCCGAAAACCGCATCACGACGCTTACCCGCGCGATTGTGCCGGTTCACTTTGCTGGCCAACCCTGTGATATGTCGAGCATTCGGGAATTGGCTGAAAAGCACAAGTTAAATGTGATTGAAGATGCAGCCCATGCTTTGCCATCTGAATACAAAGGCCAACGCGTCGGTGGTTTAAGCGAACTCACCGCCTTCAGTTTCTATGCCACCAAAACACTAACCACAGGCGAAGGCGGGATGATTACAACGAATGATGATACCTACGCCAAACGCATGCAGATGATGCGCTTGCACGGGATCAGCCGCGATGCATGGAATCGCTACGGTGCTGGCGGTTCATGGCGCTATGAGGTGCTGGAAGCGGGCTATAAATACAATCTCACAGACTTACAGTCTGCGATCGGTATCGTCCAGCTCGAAAAGTGCGATGAAATGAATAGCAGGCGACGTGACGTCGCAGAAAGATATAGCAAGGCATTTGTGAATCTGGAGGCCCTGGAAATTCCTGAAGTGCTGTCCGACCGGGAAAGTTCGTGGCATCTGTATGTATTGCGCCTGCACTTGGACCGTTTGCGAATTGGGCGGGACCACTTTATGAACGAACTGGAGCACAGAGGAGTTAGTGCGAGTGTGCACTTTATCCCACTCCATCTGCAGCCGTACTATCAAAAACAGTTTGGATATAAAACAGGAGATTATCCGCAGTCTGAATGCGAATATACCCGTTGCCTGTCACTCCCGATCTTTCCCGGTATGAGCGATGAAGAAATCGATTATGTAATCCAGGTTGTCTCAGACATCGTGCAACAATGGACGAAATAGGTGAGCGATACGCGGACAAAACCCGGTCTCTATGAATTGGCCGGGAAGCGTCTGCTTGATTTATATTTAGTCACCTGCGGTTTGATTTTTTTAGTGCCGATATTTTTTCTGATCACTGTACTTGCGACGATCATTTCTCCCGGCCCGGTATTTTACCGACAAGATAGAGTAGGTAAAGATGGTCGCAATTTTAAGATCCTCAAATTCCGCACCATGCATGTAGACGCCGATAAATGCGGCCCAAGTGTCACAGCAAGCGGAGATCCACGGATTACCTCTATCGGTCGGACTCTCAGAGCGCTGAAATTAGACGAACTTCCCCAGCTCTGGAATGTTTTAAAGGGTGACATGAGTTTGGTTGGTCCGCGCCCGGAAGTACCGCTCTATGTGAAGTGTTACACCGAGGAACAAAAAAAAGTTCTGAACATTCGGCCTGGCATCACCGATCCCTCATCGCTGGCCTACCGTTGCGAAGAAGAGTTGCTGTCTGCACAAGCGAATCCTGAGGCCTACTATCAGGAAGTCGTGCTGCCGCATAAGCTTTCTTTAAATGCGGAATATATCCGCAATGTCTCGTTGAAATACGATTTGTCTCTCTTGATAAAAACGTTGTTCTATTTGTTTTTCAATCGTCCGCGCTATATCCCCAGCGCGGTAAATCGGTAGTCCACTACACCTAGTCAGCCCAGCTTCTCAGACCCTATACAAGAAAGCTCAGTATGATTCGTTTTGCGCAAACTCTTTTGCGGAGAAATATCTGGTTTGTCGCCATTTTTCAGGCGGCATTGATCGCATTTTCACTAGTTTTTTCATGGCTTCTGCGCTTTGATTTCACGCTGCCATATCGTTATTTATTGCTGTTGGCACTCCCGATTTTGATTCTGCTGCGTCTGCTAACCATCGCGCGCTTTAATCTCCTGCATGGTTGGTGGCGTTATGCAGGGATCAGTGACGTTTTGGATGTAATCAAAGCAGTTGCTTTAGGGTCGCTTGGGTTTGCTGTGGTGATGCGCTATGGATTAGGGAATACAGCCTTTCCTCGATCCATTTATTTTTTGGAGCCTGTCATTACTGCAGGCTTGCTGTGTGGCGTGCGTTTGTTCTCGCGAGTATTGGCGGAGTCGGTCCGCAAAGATTATTCTGAGCGCAAGCGTGTCATGTTAATTGGGGCCGGCAGGGGAGCACAGACCATTCTGCGTGAGCTTAGACGCCCTGATAGCGCCTACGTTGCCATTGGCTGTCTCGACGATGATCCATCCAAACAAGGTATCCGAATTAGTGACGTTCCTGTACTCGGTCCAATAGAAAGGCTGGCGGATGTTTTGTCATCCTACCGAGCTGACGAAGTTCTCATCGCTGTGCCTTCGGCAACGGCACAACAGATGTGCCGGTTTGTGGACGTTTGCAACCAGGCGAAAGTTGTTTTTCGCACAGTGCCCGCATTGAAGGACATTATCGAAGGTGAAATCACGGTCAATCACCTTCGTGAGGTGAGCCTGGAAGATTTGCTCGGACGTGATCCGGTGTGTCTGGATTTGCAATCCGTGCAGCGTGAAATTGAAGGCAACACCGTTTTAATCACTGGTGCGGCTGGCTCAATTGGTTCAGAGCTGTGCCGGCAGGTGCTGAGTTATGGTCCGCACAGATTGATTTGTCTCGACCAAAGCGAAACCGGTCTTTTCTTTCTGCGGTTAGAGCTGCAAAAGCTAAAAAATGGCCCTCAGGCGAAATTCTGCGTCGCTGACGTCTGTGACCGGGAACGCGTGGCGAAAATCCTCGCGGAAAATAAACCCCGGGTTATTTTTCACGCTGCGGCTTATAAGCATGTGCCTATGATGGAGTCCAATGTCCAGGAAGCGGTGAAAAACAACGTGCTCGGGTTGCTAGGACTCCTGAACCTCTCCGAAGAAGCAGGATGCGAGAGTTTCGTGCTGATTTCATCCGATAAGGCGGTGAACCCAACCAACATCATGGGGGCAACAAAGCGTGTTTGTGAGTTGATCATCGCCTCCCGTCCTGCCTGGAAAATGCGTTGTGTTTCGGTCAGATTTGGAAATGTATTGGGTTCAAACGGCAGCGTGATCCCCGTTCTTCAGCAGCAATTGCAAAATCGTCAGCCTCTGACGGTGACGCACCCAGAGGTGAAGCGCTTTTTCATGACCATTCGTGAAGCCGTCTCTCTTGTCTTACAAGGCTTTACAATCGGTGCTCACGGAGACATTCTTGTGCTTGATATGGGCGAGCCTGTGCAAATTGTGAATCTGGCACGTAGTCTGATTCGTTTGTGCGGCAAATCCGAGGAGGATGTCCCAATACGCTTTACAGGGTTGAGAGAAGGCGAAAAGCTTGAAGAAGAACTTTTCTACGGCAACGAGCAGCCGTTGCCAACGAGTTGCTCCAAGATCCAGCGCACCCATGGTCCGCGCAGACAGTGGAGCGATCTTCAGCAGCAACTCGAGGAACTGCGTCTATCGCTCACAGTGGATGGGCCTGCTCCAGTTCGCTCTAAGATTAAGGAAATCGTGCCTGAGTACACCTTCCAGGGCGAATGGAAAATTCACAAAAATCCGAAACCAAATTTGCAATCCTACCTCGAACGGGCGATCGGACAAGATTGATTTAACTTCCTTCCCGCCTACTTTCTAAAGTTTTTACTATTTTTTCCGGTCAGCCCTTGGCCACTGTGAGTGAGAGGGCGGACGCCAGTCTGCAAATTGCTTGCTGTTGATTTATCCTGAAAGAGCAAAAGATTCGCAATACCACTCATGGCAAACTCAGTACTCAGGCTACATCCTAAAGATAACGTCCTGGTCGCACTCCTTGATCTCAAGAAAGATCAGCAAGTGGAATTGTCCGGCCAGTCGTATACGTTCGTGACTGACGTTCCCGCAAAGCACAAATTTGCCACGGAAGATTTGGCAACTGGCGCGGAGATCCTGATGTACGGCGTTCTCGTGGGCAAAGCACAACAACCCATTCGCAAGGGAGAAGTGTTGACCACTCGAAATATGCGTCATGAAGCATCCTCATTCCATCAGAAAACAAATGGTTTTCATTGGAATGCGCCAGACGTAAGCGCTTGGCAGGCAAAAACGTTTTTGGGATATCACCGGAACGACGGACAGGTTGGAACACGTAACTACTGGCTGGTTGTGCCGCTCGTGTTTTGTGAGAACCGCAACATTGCAGTATTAAAACAAGCCTTTACCGAAGAATTAGGGTTGGCCCCTTCAACCGGATACCGTCGTCAAGTTGCGGACTTGATCAATCTTTATAAGGAGGGAAGGCAGGACGAGATCAAGAATTATTCATTTTCGTCCAGTGAGCCTCCATTATCGCGACCACACATCTTCGACAATGTCGATGGGATCAAGTTCCTTGTGCACGAGGGTGGGTGTGGAGGCACACGTCAGGATTCAACCGCGCTCTGCGGATTGATCGCGGGCTACATCCATCATCCAAACGTGGCCGGCGCTACGATCCTGAGCTTGGGATGCCAAAACGCACAAGTAGCAGTGCTGCGCGAAGAATTACAGAAGCGGGATCCAAACCTAAATAAGCCTCTATTGGTTTTTGAGCAACAACGCAGTGGGCTGGAATCCAAAATGTTGTCTGACGCGGTGCGAGAAACGTTTTTAGGGTTGATAGAGATCAACAAAGTAAAGCGGCAACCAGCCCCACTGTCAAAACTCTGTATTGGCCTTAAATGCGGCGGATCGGATGGCTTTTCCGGCATCTCTGCCAATCCGGCGATTGGTCACACGGCTGATCTTCTTGCCGCGCTCGGCGGGAGGACGATTCTGTCCGAATTTCCTGAACTGTGCGGGGCCGAACAAGATCTTATCAACCGTTGTACTGAATCTGGGAATGCCGATCGTTTCATGCAACTTATGCGGGACTATGCCGCCCGCGCCAAGGCAGTAGGTTCTGGTTTCGATATGAACCCTTCGCCGGGAAATATTGGCGATGGATTACTGACTGACGCCATGAAGTCCGCCGGTGCCGCCAAAAAAGGAGGAACGTCGCCAGTTACAGCGGTCCTCGACTACCCGGAATACGCGACAAGACCCGGACTAAATCTACAATGCACGCCGGGTAATGACGTGGAGTGCGTGACGGCACAGGCAGGTGCTGGGGCAAACATCGTTCTATTCACAACCGGACTGGGGACTCCGACAGGAAATCCGGTGGCGCCTGTTGTGAAGCTTTCTACCAACACCAAGCTCGCCGAACGCATGCCTGACATCATCGATATCGACACCGGGGGCATCATTTCTGGAAATCGCACCGTCGATCAAATGGGAGAAGAGATTCTGCAGCAGGTAATCCGAATCGCTAGCGGGGAAGTGCACACTAAAGCTGAACAACTCGGACAAGATGACTTCATTCCATGGAAGCGCGGAGTGTCTCTCTAACCGTTCAACGAGCTTGAATAGGAACAAGTGTTCCGTTAATTAATCCTGCGTTTTCATCGGCGAGGGTCAGAATTAAGCTGGCTACATCATCCGGTTTTACCCATTTATAAAAGTCTGCTGTAGGCATCGAAGCTCGATTAGCTGGTGTATCCATGGTTCCCGGCAAAACCACATTTGCGGTGATGTTGGCGTCGGCATTTTCCAGAGCTACCGTCCTTTCCAGCACAGTGGGATCCGAAGCTTGGAATTCACGTGACTTGAAGTCGCGGCCGCACTGACCCTATAGTGAGTCGTATTAATTTAAATCATACCAACATGGTCAAATAAAACGAAAGGCTCAGTCGAAAGACTGGGCCTTTCGTTTTAATCTGATCGGCACGTAAGAGGTTCCAACTTTCACCATAATGAAATAAGATCACTACCGGGCGTATTTTTTGAGTTATCGAGATTTTCAGGAGCTAAGGAAGCTAAAATGGAGAAAAAAATCACTGGATATACCACCGTTGATATATCCCAATGGCATCGTAAAGAACATTTTGAGGCATTTCAGTCAGTTGCTCAATGTACCTATAACCAGACCGTTCAGCTGGATATTACGGCCTTTTTAAAGACCGTAAAGAAAAATAAGCACAAGTTTTATCCGGCCTTTATTCACATTCTTGCCCGCCTGATGAATGCTCATCCGGAATTTCGTATGGCAATGAAAGACGGTGAGCTGGTGATATGGGATAGTGTTCACCCTTGTTACACCGTTTTCCATGAGCAAACTGAAACGTTTTCATCGCTCTGGAGTGAATACCACGACGATTTCCGGCAGTTTCTACACATATATTCGCAAGATGTGGCGTGTTACGGTGAAAACCTGGCCTATTTCCCTAAAGGGTTTATTGAGAATATGTTTTTCGTCTCAGCCAATCCCTGGGTGAGTTTCACCAGTTTTGATTTAAACGTGGCCAATATGGACAACTTCTTCGCCCCCGTTTTCACCATGGGCAAATATTATACGCAAGGCGACAAGGTGCTGATGCCGCTGGCGATTCAGGTTCATCATGCCGTTTGTGATGGCTTCCATGTCGGCAGAATGCTTAATGAATTACAACAGTACTGCGATGAGTGGCAGGGCGGGGCGTAACCTAGGTGACAGAAGTTAAAAGCCTCCGGTCGGAGGCTTTTGACTTTCTGCTAGATCGGCCGCATCGAATATAACTTCGTATAATGTATAATGTATATTGATTTAAATTGCAATAATAAAT
>JADMIO010826309.1_pt1 | contig 113378 bp, 103 predicted proteins | sample 8958161 | NCBI WGS metagenome assembly JADMIO01 (sample SAMN16585339, study PRJNA669376) | soil metagenome | isolation source: Crop rotation soil | place: USA: Cullars Rotation, Alabama | collected 2011
CGCGACAACTTGTCCACGTGGAATTCTAAGCTTAGGATCCCAATGTGCTGGAAAGATTCTTCCGCGACGGCCTCGCCAAAGCCGGTTTCGATCTGCTCCCCGGTGAACACCCGATCATTCCGGTAATGCTCTATGACGCCAAGCCTGCGGTGAAGTTGGCGGAGGAGCTGTTGAAGCGCGGTGTTTACGTGATCGCGTTTTCGTATCCCGTCGTGCCGAAGGGCAAGGCGCGCATCCGCACCCAAATGTCGGCCGCGCACACGCGTGACGAACTTGAGCGGGCGCTGGCGGCGTTCGCGGAAGCGAAAGCGACGATCGGCTAGGCCCTATTGAGCCAGATATGGCCGCACTTGGCGTGGGCCGACGCCTTCCGGCACGGGGACGTCGGTGCCGTCGTAATTCGTGTTGAGATAAAGATCGGGGCCGGCGGTGACGTTGATCCGGCGCGCCACGATCACGGTGTAGGCTGAGCGATCCGCAATCGGCTGGTTCGAATCGACGTCGAGCTGACCATCGCGCAAGTAGATCGTTCCCAGAAGATTGCGCGCATTGTTGCTGCTGATGCGGAAGTGGCGCAAATTGAGAGCGCCAGTAAGCAACACGCGGTTCGCGAAGAATAGAAAGCCTGCCATATCGCCGTCGCGTGGCGCGCTCAGGTCAATCCGGCTGTTTGCCGAAAAATTCATCACCGAAAGATCGCCGACAAAATAGAAGCCAACGTAGCGCCCGACGAGCGCGCCATTGCCGAGCACAATCAACGGACCATTCTTGATCACATAAACACCAGGTGCGAGATTGGCCGTGGCCCCCGGAAGTACGGTGATGCCGCCGCAATATACGCCGGGCTGCAGGTTCACGCTTCCAATGATCTGCACGACGGCCAAATGGTTACAGCCGGCGGCGTTTGGTTCCGGTCGACCCGCCAAGGGATCGGGGATGGCCGGGCAGTCCGTCACTGCATCCGGCTCATAGCCCGAGTTTCCGCCCGCTGCGCCGCCAGCGGAGCAAATCGTCGTCGCGCGAATCTGCGCGTTGTTGGTGACGCTCATGCCTGCCGGGTTGGTGGAGTTAGACACGACCGCGCAATTGGGCGCGACGACATGCGCCTGCCGATTGAGCACAACCGCGAAGGGTTGCGCGCTTTCAAGCGCCAAGGCGCAAAGTGGCGCGCCGCCTGCTAGGCGTGCAATGGATGTTACTCGCGGGTTGTATCCATCGGCGTGAAAGAGCGAGCCGAAAATTGAATCGACATGAGCGACCATTTCGACGCGCACGCCCTGCCGGTTCTCGAGAATTGTGCTTGTGAGCGCTGTGATCTGAGTGCCCGGCGCGACATTCCTGCGGACGTAGGCGGCGGCGACGGTGTTGACTGTGTTTTGTGTTGTCGATCGCAGAGGCAGTTCGTGCGCTGCCGCGAGTGCTGCGCCGTCAGCAGCCTGTTGCAAGCTCGATTGCGTGGACACGCCGCCGACTGTGTCAATCGTCAACGCCGTAACGCCCAGAAAGACAGGCACGGCGAGGGCGACGATCATAACCACGTTACCCGCGCGTGCGCGCGCGAACCGCGCCCAAAAACAATAGGGAGGCAATCGGAGCATTTTCTTGCCCTTAGCCTTCATCCGCTTAGCCGTTTGAAAGTGGTTTTCCAGTAAGCTTGTAGCGAAAGTTACTTAAGAAACCGGGAAGCGGGATGATTAACATCTCTGCTGCCCGCGCGTTTGCGAGATGATCTGGTCGGATGTGGGCTCACGGCAAACAATCGCTTAACCGCAAACTGACGCTGATCGTGATCGCGTCGGTTATGGCGGCTGTGGTCGTGATCGCGATTGGCTCGGTGGGGCAGGAGGCGCGCCGGCACACCGAAGGCAAGCTCGAATATCTGAGCGCCACGGCCGCGGTGTTCGCGTCGGCCACGTCGCGTGCGGTCGCCGACGGTGACGCGCTGAGCGCCATGCATGCGTTGAGGGGCGTCGCACGCGCGCCTTATCTTTTGTATGCTCGCGTCGAGCAGGTGAATGGCGCACGCCTGGCCGAAATAGGCTCCGGCGTCTTGTTGGACACCGATGCGAAGTACGGCGCCGGCCACAGCTCCACGCTGAATGAAGCTCTGTTCAGCCGCACGATCAGAATCAGTCAGCCGATCATCCAGAGCGGCGCAATCGTCGGTTACATCACGCTCGTGGCGGACAATTCGGATCTCATCAGCAGCTTGCTGACGGCGCTCCTGCACACGCTGCTCGGCGCCGTGGTCGCTCTCTGCATCGCCGGTTTGGTTGCTGCTCGTTTGCAGCGTTGGGTGGCCGAACCACTCGTGAAACTCACCAATATCGTTCGCGATATTTCGCGTTCCCACAACTACGACACACGCGTGGAAATCGAGACGGACGATGAAGTCGGCGATCTGTGCAGCGGCTTCAACGTCATGCTCAGCGAGATCAAGGATCGCGAGGCGCGCATCACCGATCTTGCCTTACACGATGTCGAAACGGATTTGCCGAACCGCGTCGCCTTCGAGCAGGCAATCGCTGGCCGAGTGAGCGACCAGAAGCATTCGGCGTTGATGGTCGGTGTGATGGGCGTCGAGCGTTTTCAATACGTGCGCAGTGTCATTGGCTATCACCTCGCTAATGATCTTCTGACTGAGATTGGCGCGAAAGCGTTGGAGTTGGGAGCCGTGACCGCTGCGCGCATCTCGACCGACGCAATCGGCTTTCTCCTGGTGGGACGTGACGCGACCTCCCTCGGCGCCGCGGCGACGGATATCCTGGCCGACGCCAGTCGCCCTACATTGCTCGGCGAGAACACGATTGAGGTCGGAATCAGTCTCGGAGCGGCCATCTTCGGCGTTCACGCCGACACGCCGCTCAGCCTGATCGAACGCGCCAATGTCGCCATGGACCAGGCGCGCGCGACGCGCACCAAGAGCGCGCTCTTCAATGAAGAGGCCTATCTCCAGACCGCTGGAAACCTTTCGCTGATGGCCGAAATGATTCGCGGCCTCGACAACGGCGAGCTCAGCCTCGTGATGCAGCCGAAATACGACATTCGCAGCGGCAAGATTCGTAGCGCCGAGATGCTGACGCGCTGGCGGCACCCCGTCAGGGGATTTGTGGCGCCGGACGTGTTCATCCGCATGGCGGAGGAAACCGGCGGCATCACCGAGCTCACCGAGTGGGCGTTGCGCGAGACGCTGGCGGCTCAGGCGCGGCTGGCCGAGGCGGGCGTGGACATCGCGCTTGCTGTCAACATTTCCGGCCGATTGCTTGGTGAGTCCGATTTCATCGATCGCGCTGCGGCCTTGGTCAAATCGGCGCCTGGGAAGCTCTATCTCGAGATCACGGAGACAGCGACCATCGACAGCCAGGATCAGGCCCTACGGTGCATCGAGACTTTGATCGAAGCCGGCGCTTTCATCTCCATTGACGACTATGGCGCAGGTCTTTCCTCGCTTTCCTACCTGCGCCGTATTCCGGCGCACGAGTTGAAAATCGACAGGGCCTTTGTCCAGCGTCTCAACGAGCACCAGCGCGACGCTCTGTTGGTGAAGTCGACGATCGACCTAGCGCATTCACTTGGCATGCAAGTGACAGCCGAAGGCGTGGAAACGGAAGCCACATTGGCGGCGCTGACCACGATGGGATGCGATTGCGCCCAGGGCTATCTCATTGCAAAGCCAATGGGCGAGGCAGATTTCGTCCGGTTCTTCCGCGATCACACCAGGGAACACGACGCCTCCCAGGCCGCAGACGTGAAGACAAGCCTCTGAGCATCGGACAAAGTTCCCGCCGCGCCTCTTGCCTAGAAACCGCCTCAACCGGAAAATAGCACGCACAGTGCTTCGGGAACTGATGCGGGACCTAACGCCTGCGTCGAACGTCGCGAGTGGAGGGGGCCATTCCCAATCTCAGCGCACAACAGCTTGATGCTGAACTCAAATTGCGCAGCCGCGGCGAAGCCGATGGCCGAAGAAACGTGCCCGCGACCGACGACGATGAGTTGACCGCCGTCGAGTCTCTAGTGGTCAGCCGTGTCGAGGGCGCGGTCAACCAGCGCTCCAACGAGGTGCTCGGCGTCGGTTCTGGACAAGATTTCACAACTCTGCCGCAAGACCTCGAAGCGTTGAAGACCGAGCCGCAAACCATCCTCACCCAGTTCCGCGCCAAGAAGGCGCGCGCCCAAAGCGCGGTGGGTCTGGAACTCAACAATGCCCACACCGATTTCGCCCGCGCCTATCGGGATTACCGCGCCTTTCGCATTCAGCATCAGCTGACCGAGACCGAGCCAAGCTACGACAATGTGTTCTGGCGCAAGGTCTTCTGGCTGGCGCTGCTGTTTGTCGTGGAAGTCGCCGCCAACGGCTGGATCATTGGCCAGGCTGCGCCCGGCGGCCTCGTGCAAGGCTGGACGACGGCGCTGATGATTTCAGTCCTCGTCGTACTGACCGGCTCGCTGCTTGGCGCCGGTCCTTGGCGCTATCTCAACTATCGCGGCGCCGACGGGCAGGGCTACATCCATCGCTCGTGGGCCGTGCCCACCATGGTGCTCGGCAGCCTGCTGCTAACGCTCTTCGCTTTCTATATCGCGCACTACCGCTATGCCCTGTCGCACAGTGCGCTCGACGCGCCGGTGCCCGACAACATCCTCACCTCGATCGCGACGCATCCGTTCGAGCCGTTCCAGCAATTGGAATCGCTGCTGTTGTTCGTGATCGCCCTTCTGATCGGCGTGTTCTCGATCGCACGCGGCGCACATTGGGATGATCCCTATCCCGGCTACGGCCCGCGTCATCGCCGGCTCGAAGACGCGCGCGAGCGCGCCCATGGAATCGTGCAGCGCCTCTCCAGCGACATCGATGAAGCCAAGCTCGCCGCAGACGAGGCGCTCGCCTCCGTCGCTGGCAAGAGCACGGAAATGGTCGGCGCGCTGCGCCGCGCCATCGCCCGTACGCAGGACAATGCGACGGCCTGGGATTTCACCGCCAAGCAATTGATCGAAGAGGGCCGTGACGCCATCGAGATTTATCGCGACGCCAATCGAACTGCGCGCACCAGCCGCGTGCCGCGGTACTTCGATGAAGACCCGTTCGAAGATCTTGAGCCTCCGAAGAGTGCGGATGTTCTCGAACAGCTGACGACAGCCTTCTCGCGCGCCACGAGCAACATTACCGCGTGCAAGAGCCAGATCGCCGGCGCGCGCGCTCAGCTCGAGGCCGAATATCATTCCTTCTATGACGACGAGCTCACGCCATTCCTGAAGGGCGTCGAGAACGCCGCCGCCGTCCATGTCCGCAGCGAGTTCGCTGACGTACCGGGCGCGCGCTCGCGCGTCGATCTGCAGTCGGCCGAAGATGATGTCGATAATGATGACGAGGACGACGACGAGGGGATGGAAACCGAAGAGGTCGCACCTCGTTCCGCGCTGTCGCTCTTCAGCCGCCGTGGAGCGCGGCGCTAAATGCGCACCAAAGCCGAGACAAACCGCTTCTACGGTATGCTGACAGCCGGCGTGCTGACTGGCGTGTTTGCGCTCAGTGTCATGGTGTGGCTTTTTCGACCCGCCGAGCTCGATCCGCAAACGCTATGCCCCACATCACGGCCGATCGCCGGACACACAGTGGTGATCGTCGATCGCACCGACCGCTGGACCGAAGGCATGAGCGCAGCACTTCGCGAGCTCATCGAAAACGCCCAGCGCAATACTCAAAAATATCAGAAGTTCTCAATCGTCTCGCTCGACGCCGACAACTCGACGCATCCGCTGTTTTCGGTGTGCAATCCCGGCGCGCCGACTTTCTGGTCGGATCTCTATCAGGGCCACCGTTATACCGTGCATGATTTCGATCAGCGCTTCGTCGGCGCCGCCGATCGCGTAGTCGACGAGGTGAGCCAGCCGAGCGAAGCGCCGACCAGCCCGATCGTCGAGTATGTGCATCGCTGGCTCGGCAGCGACGATTTCAACGCCAGCATTCGCGATCGCCACCTCATTCTGATTTCGGACATGCGGCAGAATACGCCGCTTTACAGCCTCTACCGTGAGCCGGGCGGGCAGGGCTTCACGCCGGTCGTGCAGCAGCAATTCGGCGCCGGAACTCAGAATGTGGGCCTCGACGTATATTTCCTTGCCCACGGCCGCGATCACAACGTCAGCGAAACGCAAGTGCGCGCCGCTTGGGATCGCGCACTTGCCGCACTCGGCGTGCATTACACATGGCGTCAGATCGATTGAATCGTTGGATCAGCCGTGCGGCGGGGTGCTTTGAACCCCGTTGATGCGGGCATTGAGTGCGGCATCGGACTGCGCGGCGCTCGCGATCGCATTGTATTGGCTGAGTGTGAGATGATGCCTTTGCAAGATCGTGCTGACACGCGCGCGATCCGTCGCGCTGAGGGAAGACGACATCTGGATGTGCATCGGCGCAATCGCCGCACGCGCGGCGGCAAAATTGCTCAATTGGGCGTCTGTGAATGTCGCTGAGGACGAAGAAGGCGCTGTCTCATGGGTCGGCGCTGCCGGTGTGGCGGGGGTCGCAGGCGTTGCGGGAGTCGCGGGCGTTGTGCGCGTTTCCGGTGTGCCCGGCGTCGCGGGCGTGGCTGGAGTAGCGGGCGTTGCCTGCGTGTGTGAACCCGCAGGCGGCGTCATTTGCGCCGCCGCGGGCCACGCAAGACTAAGCGCCGCGGCCGTCATCAAGAATGAGATGCGTGACATGATTGTCTCCTCGCTCATGTGCGAGCGTGCGAGACGTGGCGGCGCGGAAATGGTTCCGCGCCGCACTGCTGTTTCACAGCGAATGGTTTAGCCTGAAGGCGCGAGCGCGGAGATGCGCGCCGCAAACGTAGGGTCAGATTGCGCTTGCGCTGCGATGGCGTTGTAGGTGGCGCTGTCGAGATTGTTCTGCTGCAGAATCGCGCGCACTTGTGTCACAGCGGCGGTTCTCTGTTCCGGCGTGCCGGATGTGAGTTGCGCATTCAATGGCTGAATCTGACGCGCCGCTACCGCAAACGAACGCAGCTGCGCATCAGTGTAGGTCGCGGGCGCGGCTGGAGCGGCCGGTGTCGTGGGTTGCGGCGCAGTCGCTTGCGCGGGAGGCGTGGTCGAGGGTGGCGGCGATTCAGGCTCTGACGTTGCCGGCGCTGGCGTTGCCTCGTGACGAGGCGCGCGCGATGGCGGCCCTACCGTATGCCGAGCCGACTCAGAGGATGACGTGCTCATAGCAGTCTGAGTTCCGGTTGCGCCGGTTCCGCCCGCACAGCCCGCGAGCGCCAATGCGGCCGCGGCTGCGAACAATGATGTCTTGAACATATGCAAATGCCTTATTGCTGCGCCCCATACCGGACAGGACGCATGGCTAGAGTGATGGTTCCGGTGTGAACTGCGGTTCAGAGATCGCGCGCGGCGCCCAACAGGCGATCGATCAGCGCGTCGAATTGCACGCGCTCGCCGCTGTTGAGACTCGCGAGCAGTCGTCGCTCCGCGTCGAGCGCAATCGGCGCAATGCGCGCATGCAACGCTTCGCCTTGCGACGTAAGCGTGAGCGATGTTGCGCGTCCGTCATCGTCGTGCACATCCGCTGAGACGCGCTTTGCCGCGACGAGCTTGGCAACCGCGCGCGAAACGGCGACCTTGTCCATCTCTGTGGCCTCCGCGACTTCCTTGGCTGTAAGCCCCGGCCGCCGGCCCAGCACGGCGATGATGCGCCATTCGGGAATGGTGAGGTTGAACGTCTTGCCGTAGCGCGCAGCAATGGCGCGGGAGACCCGGTTCGACAGGATGGACAGCCGATAAGGAAGAAAGCGCTCTAGAATCAAGCGCTCCGCCGCCGTCCCTTTCGTCGACCGCTTCAATGCCACGCTTGCCATTGGTTACAGATGAAACTAAATTGGCGCGAATTGCAAGATCGAGGATGCCTATGGCCGACATGTTCGACAACCCGATTGGAACCGATGGCTTCGAGTTCGTCGAGTTCACGTCGCCGGAGCCGGAAAAGCTAGCCGCATACTTCGAACAGATCGGCTTCACCGCCGTCGGCAAGCATCGCTCGAAGAATGTCGTCCGCTACAAGCAGAACGACATCAACTTCATTCTCAACATGGAGCCGAAAGGCCAGCCTGCCGATTTCCGCGAGAAGCATGGCCCATCCGCCAACGCCATGGCGTTCCGCGTGAAAGATGCGAGGAAGGCGTTCGAAGAAGCGGTGAAGCGCGGCGCCAAGCCGGTGGACATGCCAATTGGGCCGATGGAGCTCGACATTCCGTGCATCGAAGGCATCGGCGGCGCCTACATCTATCTCGTCGATCGCTACGGCGCGCAGACGATTTACGACGTCGATTTCAAGCCTATCGAAGGCGCGGATGAGTCGAAGAACTCAATCGGCCTTACTTATCTCGATCACCTCACACACAACGTCTTCCGCGGCAATATGAAAACCTGGGCGGAATATTACGAGAAGATCTTCAACTTCCGCGAAATCCGCTATTTCGACATCGAAGGCAAAGTCACCGGCCTCTTCTCGAAGGCGATGACGAGCCCGGACGGCAAGATCCGCATCCCGCTCAATGAGTCCAAGGGCGAGGAGGGCAAAGTCGATCAGATCGAGGAATATCTGCAGCGCTACAAGGGCGAGGGCATCCAGCACCTCGCCTTCGGCACTGACAATCTCTACGCCGTCGTCGATCGGCTGCGCGAACGCAAAGTCGAGCTGCAAGATACGATCGAGACCTATTTCGACCTCATCGATAAGCGCCTGCCGGGCCACGGCGAGCCGGTTGAAGAACTCCGTAAGCGTCGCATCCTCATCGACGGAGCGCCAAGCGAAGGGCAAGGCTTGCTGCTGCAGATTTTCGGCAAGGACGCCATCGGCCCCATCTTCTTCGAATTCATCCAGCGCAAGGGCAATGAGGGTTTCGGCGAAGGCAATTTCAAAGCTTTATTCGAGTCGATCGAGCTCGACCAAATCAAGCGCGGCGTGCTGAAGGCGAGCTAACCTCATGAAGAAAATGGCGCCGATCTTGGCACTTGCGCCCGTGTTCGCGGTCGGAGCAGGCGCGGCATGGCATTATCACCTGCCCGTCCTCACCGCTGTCATCGTGGTGGCTTACATCGGGTTTCTCCTCGCCTATGCGCGAGCCCGCGATGCGCAATAATCAATCCGCACTTGGTGTCTTCGCCGTGCTGGCGGCATTCACGCTTCTCACCGCCTGCGGCCAGCAAGCCACGCATCATTGGTCCATCGTTGTGCACGGCGGCGCTGGTGTCATCGAGCGCGCCAACATGACGCCCGAGCTCGAAGCGCAGTACCGCACCGCCATGCACCACGCGCTGCAAACCGGCGCAGCTGTGCTCGAACGCGGCGGCTCATCGCTCGACGCCGTGCAAGCGGTGATCAGCGAGATGGAAGACGATCCGCTCTTCAACGCGGGGCGTGGCGCTGTCTTCGGCGCCGATGGCGTTAATCACCTTGACGCGTCGATCATGGATGGGCGCACACGCGCCGCCGGAGCGGTCGCGGACGTCACGCACACGCGTCACCCGATCCAACTCGCTCGCGCCGTGATGGAGCATTCACCGCACGTCATGCTCGTAGGCGAAGGCGCCGAAGCCTTCGCGCGCACGCGCGGCATCGAGCAGGTCGACACCGCGTTCTTCTTCACCGAACGCCGCTGGCAACAGCTGGTGGAAGAATTGCGCCATCGCAATCTGCCGATCCCGCAACGCCCCGCCGGCGCGCCGGTCGCGCCGCAGGGCGCACTGTCGTTTCCGGATGACCACAAGTTCGGCACGGTCGGCGTCGTCGCGATGGATGAACATGGCGACATCGCCGCCGGCACTTCCACCGGCGGCACCACGGCGAAGCTCTGGGGACGCGTTGGAGATTCGCCCATCATCGGCGCCGGCACCTACGCGCAAAACCGCGTTTGCGGCGTGAGCGCGACGGGCACTGGCGAATATTTCATTCGCGTCGGCGTCGCGCGCGATATCTGTGCGCGTATGGAGTTCAATCATGAATCGGCTGAGCAGGCGGCCGATCATGTCATTGCTGAGGTTGGCGCCACGCTCGGCGCCAATGGCGCCCGAGGCGATGGCGGTGTCATCGTCATGGATGGCCGCGGACACGCCGCATGGCGTTTCAACACATCCGGCATGTACCGTGCGCGCCTCGAACAAGGCGGCCGGCCAATTGTGCAGATTTTCGCCAATGAGTGATCCCGCCCAAACCCCATCGCTTGCGCCGCCGGCGACGCGCGGCATCAGCTTCATCTTCATCGTCTTGCTGCTTGTGTTTGCGGGCGCAGCGCTTGAACTCGGTCTGGGGCGTGGCGGCGAAATCGGCGTTTTCGTTTTTGTGTTCGTCGGCTGGATTATTAGCCTTTGTCTGCACGAATGGGGACACGCAGCGACGGCCTGGGCTGGCGGTGATCGCTCCGTCGAAGAACTCGGTTACCTCACGCTCAATCCGCTGCGCTACGCCAATCCGTTTTTATCGATCGTCATCCCGCTGCTTTTCCTGGCGATGGGCGGCATTGGTTTTCCCGGCGGCGCCGTCTACGTGAACGTGAACGCCTTGCGCGGACCCGGCTGGCGCGCCGCAGTGAGCGCGGCAGGCCCTGCAATGAATCTGCTCTTCCTCATCGCGATCTCGCTCATCATCCATCTCGTCGGCGCGGGTGGCGCGCTGCTTTCAGCACTCGCATTCCTGGCGCTGCTGCAAGCAACCGCCTTCGTCCTCAACCTGCTGCCGATCCCGGGTCTCGACGGTTTTGGTATCGTTCAATCGCTCTTCCCGCAGAGCGAGCAGGCGGCGATGGCGCAGATCGGCCGCTTCGTTTCGCTGGCTTTCTTTGTGGTGGTGATTTCCATGCCGCAAGTGCTGCGGCCAGTGTGGGATGTCGCGCTAACGTTGTGCAGCTACGCCGGCATCGACCGCGGCGACATCGCCAATGGCAGCGCGTTGTTCCAATTCTGGGAGACCGGGCGGTGACCCGCGCGGCGCCAAACGCCGTTTCGCGCGTTGGTAGGGCGGAACTTTTCACGCCACCCGGAGCGGAACATGTCTTCGTTTCTTATTTACGCCGTCGGCCTGGTGATCATTCTCGCGGGCCTCATTTATGGCGCGACGCTGCTTCACATACCGCAATCATGGATCATCGTCGGTGCGCTGGTGGTGCTCGGTCTCGGCATCGCCATGGGCGTCGGCAAGACGCGGCAGAAAGACGTCCCGGAACAGGAATAGACGCGGGCGTTCTGCCTGCGTTGCAGGAGAGCGCATAATGGCGATCACCAACGGCATTCATCACGTCGCCTATCGCTGCAAGGATGCGAAAGAGACGGTCGAGTTTTATCGCGACGTCTTCGACATGGATTACACAACCGCGTTCGCCGAGGATTACGTACCGTCCACTGGCGAATACGATCCGTACATGCACATCTTCCTCGACGCCGGAAACGGCAACGTGCTCGCCTTCTTCGAGCTGCCAAAGCAAAAAGACATGGGCCGTGACGAGAACACGCCAAAATGGGTGCAGCACATCGCGTTCAAGGTGCCCAGCTTAGACGCACTCATGGAAGCGAAGGTGCGCGCCGAAGCCAAGGGCCTCGACGTGCTCGGCCCGACGGATCACGGCATCTTCAAGTCGATCTATTTCTTCGACCCGAACGGCCACCGTCTTGAGCTGACGGCCGACACCGGCACCGCCGATGAACTCGCGGAACTCAAGCGCGTCGCGCCAATGATGCTTGAGGAATGGAGCCGCACCAAAAAAGCGCCACAACATGCCGCTTGGCTGCATGAGAAAGCGCGCGCCGCGCATGCCACGAAAGCGCGTCTCGGGGAGTAGGGCGTGCCGCCGCGGGAGGAGAGCCGCATTCTGATGACGCTCGCGCTGCAGCCGGATCATTGGCGGCGGCACGACCAGGGCTTCTGGGCGCAGACACTCGCCGCCGCCATCGACGAGGCGGCGCCGCACTTAATGCGGGTGGATACTTACGAACTGCGGGATATGATGCTGCTTGTGCATGCGCGCGCCAATCGCCCGCCCAAGACAATGAGCAAGCTCATGCGCGACGACGAGAACTTTCAGCGTCTGCGCTCGCGCCTCGTCGATCTCGGCGCGATGGCAGACATTGAGGTCAAAGGCGAGGACTGAGGCCGATGCTGAAGCTTTACGATTATTGGCGTTCATCCGCGGCTTATCGCGTCCGCATCGGCCTGAACCTCAAGAGCGCTGAGTACGAGGCGATTCCGGTCAACATCCTGCCGGGCACGGACGAGCAGATGCGCGAGCCGTACCGCACTCTCAATCCGCAAATGCGCGTTCCTGCGCTAGAAACGCCGCAAGGGCTGCTGACGCAATCGCTCGCGATCCTTGGCTGGCTCGACACCGTCTACAAGAACGACCCGTTCATGCCAGAGGATCCGTTCTTGGCCGCGCAGGTTCGCGCTTTCGCGCTTACTATCTCTTGCGACATCCATCCGCTGAACAATTCGAGTGTGCTGACGCGCATCAAACTCGAATTCGGCGCCGATGAGGATCATGTCGGCGAATGGTATCGCCATTGGATCAAGCTCGGCTTCAGCGCGCTCGAGCGCCAAGCCGAGCAGCGCGCCGCCACGCCGTATGTTTTTGGTGACGCGCCTGGCGTCGCAGACATCGTGCTTGTGCCTCAAATGGCCAATGCGCGCCGCTTCAAGACCGATCTCTCGCCATTCCCGCGCCTCGTCGCCTGGGACGAAAACGCACGCAAGCATCCGGCCTTCATCCAAGCCGCGCCGGAAAATCAGAAAGACGCGAAGAAATGAAACTGGCATCGTTCCGCCACGGCCGTGACGGCAGGCTCGTCGTCGTTTCCGACGACCTCGCCTGGTGCACGGCGAGTCCTGAAGTGCCCACCATGCAGGCGGCGCTCGACGATTGGGCGCATGCCGAGCCGCGGCTGCGCGCTCTGAGCGAAGGCGTCAACGCCGGCAGCGTGTTGCGCGAGCGCTTCCACGAACGCGAAGCTGCGTCGCCGCTGCCACGTGCCTACCAATGGGCCGACGGCTCGGCCTATGTGAATCACGTCGCGCTGGTGCGACAGGCGCGGGGCGCCAAGATGCCGGAGAGCTTCTGGACCGACCCCCTCATGTATCAGGGCGGCAGCGATGTGTTCCTCGGTCCGCGCGATGCGATTCCGCTCAAAGACGAAGCCTGGGGCTGTGATTGCGAAGCGGAAGTCGCCGTGATCGTCGATGATGTCCAGATGGGCGTCTCACCGCAGGCTGCGCGCGACCGTATTCGCCTCGTCATGCTCGTGAATGATGTGAGCCTGCGCAATCTTATCCCCGGCGAGCTCGAGAAGGGCTTTGGTTTTTTTCAATCCAAACCGTCCTCGGCGTTCTCACCTGTCGCGGTTACGCCCGATGCGCTGGGCGATGCCTGGCGAGACGGCAAACTGCATCTGCCGGTGCATGTCGCGCTGAATGGCAAGCCGTTCGGCCAAGCCAATGCGGGCGTGGATATGACCTTCGATTTCGGCCAGCTGATCGCGCACGCCGCCAAGACGCGCGATCTCGCCTCCGGCACGATCATCGGCTCCGGCACCGTCTCCAATCGGGGCGCTGACGGCGGGCCTGGCAAACCGATCGGCGAAGGCGGCGCTGGCTATTCCTGCATCGCCGAGCAGCGCATGGTCGATATCATCAACACCGGCAAACCGGTCACGCCGTTCCTCAAGCACGGCGATCGCGTCGAGATCGAGATGTTTGACGCGAAGCGCCATTCCATTTTCGGCCGCATCGATCAGGTCGTCGCGAAAGCCTAAGGAGACGCGCATGATCACGGGCACGCATGTCATGTTCTTCAGCAAGAACGCCGAGGCTGATCGCGCTTTCATGCGCGACGTGCTGGGCCTTCCGCATGTCGACGCCGGCGGTGGCTGGCTCATCTTCGCGCTGCCGCCGACCGAGGCGGGCGTGCATCCGTCCGACAAGAACGACGTGCACGAAGTCTATTTCATGACCGACAATCTCGAAGCCGAGATGGCGCGCCTGAAAGAGAAGGGCGTCGCCTGCACCGCGCCCAGCCAGCAAAGCTGGGGTGTGTCCACAAGCGTGCCGCTACCCAGCGGCGGCAAGCTCGGCTTGTACCAGCCGCGCCACCAAACCGCGCGCTGACATTGAGAACTGGTCCTCTCCCCTTGTGGGAGAGGACAGCTTCGCGAAGCGAAGCAGGTGAGGGGTATAAGCGCAAAACCTCTCGCATCCCCTCATCCGTCATAGCGCTGCGCGCGCTGACACCTTCTCCCACAAGGGGAGAAGGCCTAAGTGAGCCCGGCGAGGTTCATATGAAATATCGTCAGCTCGGCTCGAGCGATCTCAAAGTCTCGGAAATTTCGCTCGGCTCCTGGCTGACTTATGGCGTCGGCGTCGAGCGCAATCGCGCCGCCGAATGCGTCGATCGCGCTTTCGATCTCGGCATCAATTTCATCGACACCGCCAACGTTTACGGCGTCGGCGCCGCCGAATGCTTCCTCGGCGAGGTGCTGGCCAAGCGCAAACGCGACTCCTACGTGCTTGCGACCAAGCTCTATTTCCCGGTCAGCAACACCGATTTCGGCCTTTCGCGTGCGCAAGTGTTGAAGCAGATCGATCTTTCGCTAGCGCGCCTCAAGACCGATTACGTCGATCTCTATCAATGCCACCGCTACGATACGATGACGCCGCTCGAAGAGACGATGGAAGCGCTGACCGAAGTCGTGAAGGCGGGCAAAGCGCGCTATATCGGTTTCAGCGAATGGGACGGCGCACAGATCGAAGCCGCGCTTGCCATTCCGGGCGTCGAGAAGTTCGTCTCTTCACAGCCGCAATATTCCTTGCTGTGGCGCAAGCCTGAGAAAGAAGTCATTCCGATCTCCGCGAAGAGCGGCATTTCGCAGATTGTCTGGTCGCCGTTGGCGCAGGGCGTGCTCACGGGCAAGTACCAGGCGGGCGTCAAGCCGCCAGCGGGATCACGCGCAACCAGCGATCAGATGGGTGGGTTCATCGAGTCTTGGCTCAATCCCGCCGTGCTCGAAGCAGTGCAGAAGCTGAAACCGATTGCCGCCGAAGCCGGTTGCACGCTCGCGCAATTTGCGCTCGCCTGGGTGTTGCGCGAACCAAACGTGGCGTCCGCCATTGTTGGCGCCAGCCGGCCTGAACAGCTCGACGACAACGCGAAGGCGTCCGGTCTGACGATTGATCCGGCGCTGTTCGCCAAGGCCGAAGCCATCGTCGCCGAAGCGCGGCGGAGCGGCACTTAAATTGCGCGCCTTGGCGCAGCAATGGTGGCATCTAAACTTTCACCACGGTGATGTCGGGCGTTGAAGGCCTACCACGCGCCACGCACGGCGATCACCGAACAGCGCCAGCTTCTCAGTAAAATTGATTTGTGCAGCATCACGCTCGCATGCTCAGCGGGCGCGTGTTACCACGTTCCTCGCATGTAGGAAGGGGAGGTTCTCATGCGTTTGGTCATGCTCGCCATTCTACTGGCTTCACCGCCGTTCCAGCTCAAGCACAGCAGCAATTCAGGACCATAGGTGCGACCGTCGAGGGGATCGTTATCCAGGTGGGGCCACGTGAATCAAGCCCAAACGGCCCTGATCTCGTGGCGCTCGACTCTGTCGAAATCCATTCGTCGCCGCGGACGCTGTCCGACGGCCGCCCCTACGTGGCTATTCTGTACCACAACGAGTTTGATTGCTCCACGCGGCGGCTCCGCATTCCATCGCTCATTTATTTCGCCGATGCGGGGCTTCATCGGGAGGTTTTCTGGGATCCTGTGCACATCGATTGGCAGCGTCCCGAAGCAGGCACCGTGGGAGACCGGTTGGTTCGTGAGGTTTGCGGCTAACGTCGATCGCTCATAAATGGGCGGTTTGTTGGTCATTCTCACTCGGCGAACGGCGTCACCGCCCCCGCGCGATAAAGCTCAATGACCCAAAGGATCTGCTTGGCGCGCCAATTGCCGCAGAAATAGAGGATGGGAAACACGAGCGCGCCGACCAACAGAATGACGATGCTCGGCGTGTACTCGCGTACCAGGGTGCTTAGCATGTCCGGCGCCGCATCTGAGAGCATGGCCGCTAGAGCGATCGGTATTGAGACATAGCCAAGAAACACAGGTCGAAAAATGTCGTTCGAGCGCTGTTCGTTGACCCGCGCGACCGTAGCCAGCGCATCCAATATCTCCGCCGACGCTCCCTCAAGAACTTGAACCGCCCGTCGCGCATTCTTGCTTTTCATCACCAAAGTCGTGATGTCGGCGCCGACCATTTGCCAGGAGGATGGGTCGAAGACGAGATCGATGAGAAACCGCCAGAGCGGAAAGTGGCTCGCCACGCCGCGCCAGCGGCGTTGCAGGTCTTCGGCGTTAGCCGTCATCCGTGCGCAAAAATGTCCGCTTCCTCCCAGCCCGCGAGATCGAGCGCCGCGCGCGTGGGCAGGAAGTCGAAGCAAGACTGTGCGATTTCGGTGCGGCCTTCGCGCGCCAGCATCGCGTCGAGCTTTTCCTTGAGCGCATGCAGATGCAACACGTCAGAGGCCGCATAGGCGAGCTGCGCATCGCTCAACTCAGCTGCGCCCCAATCGCTCGATTGCTGATCCTTGGAAATGTCGCGCCCGAGTACTTCCTTCACCAGATCTTTTAACCCATGGCGATCCGTGTACGTGCGCACCAGCTTCGACGCGATCTTGGTGCAATAGAGCGGGGCGCAGACGATGCCGAGATCGCGCATGAACATGGCAATGTCGAAGCGCGCGAAATGGAAGAGCTTCAGCCGGTTCGGGTCGGTCAGCACGGTCTTCAGGTTTGGCGCGTCGTAGCGCGAGCGATCGAGCTGTACCAAATGCGCTTCCGGCCCACCGTCGGAGATTTGCACGAGGCACAACGGATCGCGCACGAGTGAGAGCCCCATGGTCTCGCTGTCGACAGCCACCGCCCCGTTGAACTTCACCTCGGCCGGCAGATCACCCTTGTGCAAATGAACGACGACGTTCTTGCCGTCGACGGTCAGAGAGAGCTTCTTTGTCATGGTGCGGGGATTAAGCCATTTCGCTGCTAGACGCCAGTCTGGCGCTAGCGCGCTGAAAGCGCAGCACTCAGATCGGCCCAGATGTCGTCGGCGTGTTCGCAGCCGACGCTGAGGCGCAACAGCCCATCCGGCACGTCGGATTGCGGTCCTTCGATCGAGCGGCGATGTTCGATCAAGGTTTCAACGCCACCTAAAGACGTCGCCACTTTGATCAATTTGAGGCGCGAAATGACGCCAAGCGCGCCCGCCGCGCCGCCTTTCACCTCGAATGACATCATGCCGCCGAAGCCGCCCTGCATCTGCTTTTGCGCGATCGCGTGCTGCGGATGACTCGGCAAGCCGGGATAGGTGACGCGCTCGACGCCTGGATGCCGCTCCAGCTCGCTCGCGATGCGCAGTGCATTTTCGCATTGCTGTCGCACACGCAGATGCATCGTGCGCATGCCGCGCAACAATAGCCACGCTTCGAACGCGCCGAGCGCCGCGCCGCCGACCGTGCGCTCTTGATCTATTGCGGCCCAGATTGGCAGCGTCTCGTCGCGCGCGCATAGCACGCCGGCAAGCACGTCGGAATGGCCGTTGAGATATTTGGTGGCAGAATGAAAAACCAGATCGGCGCCATGCTCGATCGGTCGCGTGAGCAGGGGCGTGGCTGCGGTGGAGTCCACGCCGAGCAGCGCGCCGGCGCCATGTGCCGCTTCGGCCGCCACTGCGATGTCGACCACTTCGTACACGGGATTGACTGGCGTCTCGATCCACACAAGCCGCGTCCCGCCCTTGCGCATGAGCTTCTGCAAGTCTTCCGGCGTGCGCGGATCGAAGAACGAGACATCGAGCGCGCCGCGCTCATGCTGATCCATCAGCCACGCCACGATGCTGAAATAGCCGCGTCGTGTCGCTACCACGTGCGCGCGTGGCGGCAGCGTGCGGAACGGCGCGAGCGCTGCAGCCATGCCGGACGAGAAAATCCGCGCATCCGCCGCGCCCTCGAGCTGTGCGATGGCGCGCTCAGCCTGGCGCCCATTCGGCGTGGCATAACGTGCGTAGAAGTTTTCTGTGAGCAGCGCGTTGTCGGTTCCGCGCATGTAGGTGCTCGACAGCTGGATCGCGGGCGCGACGCCGCCCGTCGCAGCATCGTGCGCCCCGCCGCCTTGCGCGAGCAATGTTTCAGGCTTGATCTCGTTCTTCACGGGGCCGATCCTCTAGTGCGCTGTATCGTCCAGCGCTGCGTACGTCACCAGCGAGAAGCGCGTGCGCTCCGCTTGCCGCATGCGCTGCGCGATCACTTCGTGCACATCAGGCCGCCATTGCGTCCAGCGCGTCACGAACGCGTTCGCCGCGTTGCGGTCGCCATTGTACTGGATGGCGAGCACTTCGCGCAGCAAGCTCTCCACCGCCGCCGGATAGCGATCGTAATGGATGCGCAAGCGGCCGTTCTCGAAGGAAAGCGCGCCTTTATCCAGAAACCAATTCCACTGCATCAGCTGCATAGTCTGGTATGGCTGATCGCGGCGCGGCTGGTTCTTCTGCAGCACGCGGCGAACGCCGGAAGCGTAAATCGCACGCAACTGCGCGTCGGTGAGCCTGCCGCGATCGTGCAGGATGCGCGCTGACGTCAGCGACACGAGGTCGGCCTTCATTTCCTCGTAGAGATCGGCCGAATCCTGCAGCGCCGCATCGAGATCGCGCCCATCTGAGGTGACGTTGACGCCGCAATAGTGCCCGATCTCGTGCCAGAGCGTGCGATAGAATCCACCTTCTGGCGTCAGATCGTGCGCCTGGTCGTCGACGACCGCCGCCGCGAACGCGCGCTCTGTTTCCGCAAAAATTTCGTCGTTCAACAGGATGTTGCCGCGCATGAGGATCGTGCGGCCATATTGCTGCGCCAGGTATGCTTCATTCGGCAGGATGGTCGCTGTGTTGGTGCCGCGCGCCTGGCCGAAATCGGCGATGATGTTGTAGACGCCGACCGGAATGTCGCTGCGCACGCGCCGATGATGATCATAGGGCAGAGCATCCTCGACGCGCTGGATGTCTTCGAGCGCGCCATTGAGTTCGCTAGAACGCGCTTGATCTCGCACCAGCAGCGACAGCGCGAAAAAGGTTTTCACGCCGTAAAGCGAGTCGTCATACGTCTCATAGGCGCCGATTTGCGCGTTGAGGTGACCTGTGAAGCGTCCCGTTATCCAAGCCGCATCGCCGCCTTCATAATCGTCTGCCAACAAATCCCGCGCCCGCAGCCGCAAATAGCGCGCAAACGCGGCGTCGGCGGTCGCCACATCGTCCGCCGCCGCGTTCAAGCGAGCAGCAACGAAATAGAGATCCTCCGCATACGCGACGGAATACGGCACGGAGAGGTAAGTCTGCTGAGCACGCAAGCGCGCGCGCAAGCCTGGATGCAGCGTCTCGAGCGCCGGATAACGATCGAGCGTCCTCAAGGCGCGTTGCAAGTTCGCGGCGTTCGCAGCCCACACCACGGTGCGATCATCCAGAATATCCGCGCGCCGCTCCGGATGCGCCGCCAGGAACGCATCCATGATCGCCTGCGTCGTTCCCGGCGGATACATATTCTTCGCCGGCGTCTCCGCCTCGACCGTCAAGAACGGCTCGCGCGTGTTGTCGAGCGTCGTCGCGATTGGGCCAATGTTCATCCAGAACAGATCCCGCTGCTTCGCAAGTTCTGGATGGTGCGCAAGATAATCCGCTGCCGGGATCGCCTGCGCGTGCCGCTGTTGCATGTAGATGCGGTTGAGCCGCTCGCCCGCCGCCAGCAGCTCGCGCACAGCCGCGTGCTCGCCGGGCGTCAGCGCAGACAAATCGGGCGCTAGCCGTAGGCGCTGTGTCCGCTGCAACACTGCATCCATCTGCGCATCGCTCCAACGCGGCCCGATCGCCGGCGTGGCGGAGGCGAGCGAGGCGCAAAGCGCAAAAGCAGCGGTTAAAGTGAGGCGTTTCAACATGCGCCCGAGCTAGCACCGCGGGTCCAAGTCCGCCAGCGGGGGCCAACAAAAGGACCTGGTCTTGCGACCAGGTCCTGTTCACAAATCCGATGGAACGCAAATGTCAATGCATCGAGCGCGTCCGCTGCTCAAGCCGCCGCGCGCCTTCTTCGGCCACGTCTGCCGTGGTCCTTGCTGCGCGGTCGGCGACGCCTTCCAGCGTGTCGCGCTCAGTGTCGGAAAGCGGCAAGGCGCTGCCCAATAGCGCGCCGACCGCCAGCCCAATCACGCCTGTCACCAGCGGGTTCTGGTCGTAGAAATCAGCCGCGTTGTCTTTCAGATTCCCTGCCTTTTCTCCCAAACCTTGCGCACCCGCGGCGACCGCGTGCGCCGCGCTCGACGCCTTCGCCTTCATCTTGTCGCGCATGGAGGCGCTGGCGTGTTTCACGGCGTCGACGGTATCGGAAACGCGCTCCTTGAATTGATCCATAGTCTCGCCAGCGCGCTGGCTGAGATTGAGTGCGGAACTGTGCGCGCTGTGCAGACGCGTGGCGTAGTCGTCGTCGCTCTCAGAGTCGAAGCGCTGGAATTCGCGTTCGTCGAACAGATCCGTAGGCCGATATTCGTAATCATCGCTTCGCGATGCGCGCTGATGCGTTCTGTTCAGGAACAGCATGCCCACGCCGGCGGCGATGAGCACGGTCGGCAGCGGATTGTCCCGCACCTGTCGGCCGAGATTGCCGGCGAACTCGCCCGCTTGGCCTTGGGCGAGACCAAGCACCTCGTCGAGAAGTTGGCCCGGCGAAAGCTTGTCGCCCATTGCCTGCAGCGTATCATTGAGGCGATGGCGGCTGCTGTTGACATCGTCTTCGATGCGATCGGTTTCGAGGCTCATGGCGAAGCTTTCTCTTTGATGACGTGGAAATCGCGCTCAACGGAGCGCGCGGTGCGTGGCAGCGCGAAGGCTTTGCCGGACAGGGCTTTGCGGCCGGATTGCACGAGCAGGTAGGCGATGGCGCCGCCGATCGCCGCCGCGATCAAAGCGCTGGCCCACATCGGCAGAACACCGGCAAGCGCGTAAGCGAGAGCGAACAAAGCCAGCGTTATGGCCGCGCAAGCAACGACAATGCCGATTGCCAACTTCGCAAGGGCGCCGCCGAGTTCCTTCACGTTCTCGACCGCCTCGGCGCGCGCGAGGCGCACTTCGTTACGGAAAAGGTCGCTGATATTGCCGGCGAGGTCGCGCGTTAGATCTGTGAGAGATCGATCGACGGCCATGGCTTACAGTCCTTCCGGCATGGCCGGCGTTGAGGAATCGGCCGGACGCACGTCGCCAAGCGAGTCTGATGGGGCTGCATTTTCAAGCGCCGTCTTGCCGACGCGCGCGAGGATGAACCCCAACGCGATGCTACTGCCGAGAAACAGCGTCGGCTGCCGTCGTGCAAAGGCGTTGAGATCGCCCAGCGCACGATTGACGTCGCCGCGCTGCAGCGAACGCGTCGCGCTTTCGATGCAATCTGCGGATTTACGCAGCGTCGTTCCAATCCAGGCGTGTTCTCCCTGGACGTCGTCGGCGGCGCGCCGCAACGAATCCGCCGCCGCTTGCGCGGAATTGGAAACGCGGGTTGCGCCTTCGGTAAGCTTTTCTTCCGCCGCGCGCTTCGTTGTTTCGACCACGCTCCGCGCAGAATCCTTCACGCGCTCGGTCGGCTCGGCGGACGATTCGCCCGTCGCGTCTTGCGGGCCATTGGAGGTGTCCATGGCTTTCTCCTTGTTGTGATGTTTTTCCCAACGCGGCTCGCATTGCGCTGTTCCGCGCGCGAGCGCGCAATGCGCATTAACTGAAGCTATGCGGCGCCGCGTTACGTCGATGGGATGTTTGAGAGAACGGCCGTCGCTAGAATGCGAAGCCTGGTGCCCAGAAGAGGACTCGAACCTCCACGATGTTACTCGCTAGTACCTGAAACTAGTGCGTCTACCAATTCCGCCATCTGGGCACAGACTGCGTGGTGAGCGCGGGGATTTAAGGGAGGCCGCCCAAGGCGTCAATCGGGACCCCGTTGGAGCCTCGCGGCGGCGGGGAAAACGGCCTAAGTCAGGCCAATGGAAGTCGCGATCGAAGGCCCGGGCGCGTTTGCCGTGAACGTCGTCGGCGTCTCGCAATACCAGCGCGTTCTGGAGGCCGCCGTTGAAGAGGGCGTCGTGGACGCGGTGCTCGTGCGCGAAGACGACAACCAGTATGACGATCAAGCGGTCGCTGTTCACGTCAACGGCCAGCGCGCCGGCTATCTTTCCCGCGCCGACGCACGCCACTTCCGCGCCGATCTCGCCGCCGCCGGCGACGCCACACTCAGCGTTCGCTGCAAAGCCAAAATTGTCGGCGGCTTCGAAACCAAGAGCGGCGAGCGCGCGCATTTCGGGCTGAAGCTCGATCTGCCGCGGCTCTCCTCATAGGCGTTTAGGCCCTTGCGCCGGGCTGATATGCGGAAAATGGCGGCGCTGACGCTTGGCGTCAGGCGCAGGCGCCTATACCTAGCGGCTCGAAAATGACCCCTCGCGACCGCATCCGTAATTTTTCCATCGTGGCGCATATCGACCACGGGAAATCCACGCTCTCCGATCGTTTGATCCAAACGACCGGCGGCCTTTCCGCGCGCGAGATGACCGAGCAGGTTCTCGACAACATGGACATCGAGAAGGAGCGTGGCATCACCATCAAGGCGCAGACCGTGCGCCTGAATTACAGAGCCAAAGACGGCGCCGACTATGTCCTCAATCTGATGGACACGCCGGGGCACGTCGACTTCGCCTACGAAGTCTCCCGTTCGCTCGCCGCCTGCGAAGGCGCGCTTCTGGTGGTGGACGCGTCGCAAGGCGTCGAAGCGCAGACCCTCGCCAACGTCTACCAAGCGCTCGACAACGATCTCGAGATCGTGCCGGTCTTGAACAAGATCGATCTGCCCGCCGCAGAGCCGGAGCGCATCCGCCAGCAGATTGAAGACGTCATAGGCCTTGATGCGTCGCACGCCATTCTCGCCTCCGGTAAATCGGGTGAGGGGATCGACGAACTTCTCGAAGCCATCGTCACGCGGTTGCCGGCGCCGAAATCTGGCGACGCGCAAGCACCGCTAAAGGCGCTCCTCGTCGACGCTTGGTACGATTCCTATCTCGGCGTCGTCGTGCTCTTTCGCGTCATCGACGGCGTCGTGCGCAAAGGCATGCGCGTCAAGCTGATGCAGACCGGCGCCGATTACGGCATCGACACGCTCGGCGTGCTCACGCCGCGCCGCATCGATGTCGACGAGCTTGGCCCCGGCGAGATTGGCGTGCTCACCGCATCCATCAAAGAAGTCGGCGACGCCCGCGTCGGCGACACCATCACTGAATATCGCCGCGAGACGCATCACGCGCTGCCGGGCTTCAAGCCGGCGCAACCTGTCGTGTTCTGCGGGCTCTTCCCGGTCGACGCTGCAAACTTCGAAGATCTGCGCGCCGCGATGGGCAAGCTGCGCCTCAACGACGCCAGCTTCAGCTACGAAATGGAGACCTCAGCCGCGCTCGGCTTCGGCTTCCGCTGCGGCTTCCTCGGGCTCTTGCATCTCGAAATCATCCAGGAGCGGCTGACGCGCGAGTTCAATCTCGACCTCATCGCCACCGCGCCCAGCGTCATCTATCGAATTCATTTGAACGGCGGCTCCGTGCTCGAATTGCACAATCCCGCCGACATGCCCGATCCCACCCAGATCAAGGAAATCGAAGAGCCGTGGATCAAGGCGACGATCCTGACGCCCGACGAATTTCTGGGCTCCATCCTGAAGCTCTGTCAGGACCGCCGCGGCATTCAGCGCGATCTAAGCTATGTCGGCAATCGCGCCATGCTCGTCTATGAGCTGCCGCTCAACGAAGTGGTGTTCGATTTCTACGATCGCTTGAAGAGCGTCAGCCGCGGCTACGCCAGTTTCGATTACACCATCATCGATCATCGCGCCGGCAATCTGGTGAAGATGTCGATCCTGGTGAACGACGAGCCGGTCGATGCGCTCTCTATGCTGGTGCACGCCGCCCGCGCTGAGAGCCGCGGGCGCGCTATGTGCGAGAAGCTCAAGGAGCTCATCCCGCAGCACCTCTTCAAGATTCCGATCCAGGCCGCGATCGGTGGGCGCATCATCGCGCGCGAAACCATCTCAGCGTTGCGCAAGGACGTGACGGCGAAATGCTATGGCGGCGACGCCACCCGCAAACGCAAGCTCCTCGACAAGCAAAAAGAGGGGAAAAAGAAGATGCGTCAGTTCGGCAAAGTCGACATCCCGCAAGAAGCGTTCATTGCGGCGCTTAAGATGGATGGGGATTGAGTGTTTACGCCCGAGTTCAGCAATCCAAAAACGGGCGAAGTCGTACTCGTCGCCAGCCACAATCTTGAGTCCGATGAAGGACGCGCTTTGAGCGTTGCATTCAACCGCGCTCGTCTTGAATTCGGCAAAGTGCATGCGCCCGGAGATTCAGCGTTCAGGCTGATTTATGACATCCGTGGCCAAAACCGGGCTGACGACATCACGAACTCGGTTCAACAGGCGCTCTCTCCGCTCTGTCGCGTGGAGTTTAAGCGCTGATGGGATTGCAGCTAATCCTCCTGACGCAAGACAAGTCGGTTCTGGACGGCGTCGTCGGCGACGCTGCCGCCGAGTGCGAGGTTTTTCCGATTGATGATCAGCTACTAGGCGTCTCGATACCATCGCGGCTTGTCGATGCAATCGGCGAGGCCACGATACGCGATCGCCTTACGCGCTGGACCCATTTCGATCTTTGGGAAGGCTCCTGGCGTCGACCTTTGTAACGCCGTCATCCTGGACGCGCGGAGCGCGGCCGGGATCCAGGGGCCAACACGCAGCTCTACGATCCCCTGGATTCCGGTCTCGCTTCGCGAGCCCAGAATGACGTAAACTTGTGGGTTGGGGGCTGCTCGATGAAGTACGAGTTCATCGCGACGTACATCATGGCGAGCCAGCGCAACGGCACGCTCTATGTCGGCGTCACCAGCAATCTACTTCAGCGCGGCCTTGAACACCGGGAAGGCCGCTTCGACGGCTTCGCCAAGAAATACGGCTGCAAGCTGCTCGTTTGGTGGGAGCAACACGGCGACATGCTGACGGCAATTGCGCGCGAGAAGCAGTTGAAGCGGTTCGGACGCGCAAAGAAGCTGGCGTTGATCGAAGCCGACAATCCCCAGTGGCTCGATCTGTACGAAGACCTTCTGTTGCCTCGCCACTTGCGCCGTTCTGAATAGCCACCGTCCGTCATCCTGGACCTGCGGAGCACGGCCGGGATCCAGGGACAACACGCAGCCCTACGATCCCCTGGATCCCGGTCACGCTCCGCGTGCCCAGGATGACGGTGCTCCACATTGTTGGATTGGCCTGGCCCAATTCGACTGGGTCCACGAAGCTCCACTCTCAGGAATTCAAACACTTCCGCCAAAAAATATGCCGAGTCGCCGCCCGCAAATCCGACCGGGTTCACAACGCGCGTAAACTGCGGGCGCATGAAGTTTGCCCGTCCACCCATCAGCACACAGCGCCTCCAGCGGTATCACCGCTGGGCGCTGTTGTGGCTGACGTGGTTCGCGGCGTTTCTGGAAGCAGCGTCTGCGTACAATCCGCTCTCGCGCCAAGCCGAGGCGCTTGCGCAAGCTTGGCTCGACAAGTTCGAGCGGCTGATCACCAACATCATCATGCTGAAAGCCGCCGAGCGCGTGCGCTTTCTGCCTCCGTCAAGACTGCACGCGAAACACACAATCAAAGCGCGCGCGTTGCGGCGCGCCGTGCTGGGCGTCGATCTCCGCCGCGCGCTACGCCGCCACGATGCGCGAGAGCGCGCCTTGGCGTTGCGCCAAGACATTGCCCCGCTGATCGCCGCGCTCGTGCGCCGCTTGCCGCGCGGTCTGACCCGCCGCGCACCCGTGCGCACAATTGCGCGCCGCGACTCCACGCTCTGCGTGCGCATCGCCGCTGCGACAGCGCATTTCTCCGATAGTTCATAAGGTCCGCCGCCTACGCGGAAATCTCGATCACGTCGGGCGCCTTGCCTTCGAGATAACGCTGATACGCCGCATCAAAGGCTTGCTCGATGTGACGCGTGAACAGGGCGGAGTTGAATAATGGCGACGAGAGCCGATTGGCCACGAGTTTCTGCTTAATCGCCGCCAAACGCGCCGGCTCGCGCGCCAAGCCGAGCGCCAATGCCTCATATTCGTCAACGCTTGAAGCAATGAGTTCCGGCAAATCGATCGCCTTCAGTACACTCGTAGCGACGCGCGCGCCGAAGGCTTTGCCTGGCTTTGTCAGCACAGGTAGCCCTGCCCAAAGCGCGTCGCTCGCGGTCGTATGTGCATTGCACGCGAACGTGTCGAGGAAGAGATCGGCGAGACGCTGGCGCGCCAAATTCGTCGCCGAATGCACGCGTTCGGCGAAGACGAGCCGGTTCGGATCAACACCGCGCTTTGCGGCTTCTCGTTTTAGGTTCGCTTCGGCCCACCGGTTCGTCCGCAGCAGCCAGAGCACACTCGGTTCAGTCTGTCGCAAAAGCCGCATCCAGACGTCGAATTCAGCGGGCGTGATTTTGAAACTGTTGTTGAAGGAGCAGAACACGAAGGCATTTTCCGGCAAGCCGCAACCAGCGCGCGTCATAGGCGTATCGGAAATTGGCCGCGTGTCGTCGTTCGCCTGATAGCTATGCGGCAGGTAGATCGGTTTTTCGGTGAAGAAATGCTGGTTGCGCTCCGGCAGCACCGTTCTGTCGGCAATGATATAGTCGATGAACGATGCGCCCATTGTGCCGGGAAAGCCCAGATAGGCGATCTGGATTGGCGCTGGCCGAAGCGCAAAGATGCCGAAGCGCGAATCCGTCGTGTCGCCCTTGAGGTCGACGGCGATGTCGATGCCTTCGCTGCGAGAAAGGTCCGCGATTTGCTGTTGGGCGAGCGCGCGCACGTCGTAAAAACGGTCGACAGCGCCCTTAGCCCGCACGCGCATCGCATCGCCCGTTTCAGGGCCGAACGAAAAGGCCCGCACCTCGAAGCGCTCACGATCATGCAATTCGAAAAGGCGCGCCATCAAATGCATGGTGGCGTGCTCGTGAAAGTCGGCGGAGAAATAGCCCAGCCGCAACCGTTGCGGGCGCGCAGTCGGCGGCGTGCGCGCGGTGCTCTGCACGACGGCATAGTTCGCGTGCGCGTAGCGCTCGGCCCGGACAAAATTGCGCTCGGGATTGTCGTCAATGTTGATGAGGATGGAGGGCGGGATTGGATCGCCTGCAATGCCGATCTCAGAAAGCCGCGGCAAATCCTCCGCCATCGCCTCCCAGTCGCAGATGTGCGCCTGTTCGATCAGACGCAGCGCCCGCGCGCGATCGTTTGTGGGATCGATTGCCAGCACGCGGGAAAAGCAGCGGATAGCTTCGTCGCGTTGACCCAGGTCCTGATGGAGGACGCCAAGATTCTGGTGCGCAAAGGCATACCTCGGATCGAGTGCAATGGCGCGTGTGAGGCAATCGCGCGCCTCTTCTTTGCTTCCCGCATCGCGGTAGGCGATCCCCAAATTCGAAAGCAGCTCGGTGCGATACGGCGCGAGTTCAACCCCGCGCTTCAGCGGCGCAATCGCCTCGCCGAACAAACCGAGCTCCCGCAGCACGAGGCCCATATTGTTCAGCGCGTCGGGATAGTCTGGCCGCAGCGCCAGCGCCTTGGTGAAGCAGGCGCGCGCTTCCTCGAATTGGCGCAGCGCCATGTTGGCGGAGCCGACAACATTCCAGAGGAGTGGCGAACCCGGATGAGCGAGCGCGAGCTTTTCCCCTTGCTGGATGAGTTCGGAAAAGCGCTTGTCGCGGTAAAACGCTTCGAGGCGCGCCAATTGCTCGCTGGGAATTTGCGCAGGCGGCAACCGCTTGTTCTCCCGTCCCATGCATCCGCAGCGTTACGCTTCGGGATTACAGCCTCAAAACCAAATTGGCGATTGCCTGGCCGCCGATTGGCGCGTCCTAAAGCCGCTTTTCGGCAGAGAGGATCCGCTCAAAAGAAACGCCGCCGCTTTCGTGAGAAAGCGGCGGCGCCTGATGCGGACATTCGTACCTTTCAGCACAAATGGACCGCAAACGTGTCCGGGGACACAGACAACCCGCTAGCACGCCCTATCGTTCCAGAAAGGGGATGCAAAACCACGGCCTGACGGTAATAGGGGACCTATGGCGTTCAATTCGATCACGCGATTGCGTCTACGTTCGGTATTTTCGCTGCCGGCTTTTGCGCGCGCGAGCCGTGCGATCTCCACGCAGGCGGCGGACGCCGAAGGCTTCATCGGCGGCGCGGTTTTGGCCGAAGGCCGGCTGGTGTTCTGGACGCGGACGTCATGGGCGGACGAGGCGGCGATGAAGGCCTTTCGCGACTCCGACGCGCATCGTGAGGCGATGCCGAAATTGCTGAATTGGTGCGACGAAGCCATGGTCCTGCATTGGGAAGGCGAGCCGGATCACGATTGGACCCACATCCACGCGCGCATGGCGAGTGAGGGACGCAAGTCGAAAGTGAAATATCCGAGCAAAGCGCATAACGAGCGCCGCGTCGCACCGCTCAGGCGCTGGTCGCCAGAACAGCCGATCGCGCCGGCGAAACGCGAAGGAGCAAAGTGACATTGGGCACAGTCTTGCGCGACGAGCGCAGGCAGTGCTGTACGAGTTTTGAAGCACGGAGGAGGACACGAATGAGAACTTGGATGATGGCCGCGGCGTCGATGGCGTTGCTCGGGGCCTGCAATCAGTTGCCGGGCATGGGCGGCGGCGAACCGCCATTGCCGCCGGTGCAGGCCGGCGCGCAAGCGCCGACACAATTGCCCGCTGCGCCAAGCGTGCAGCAGGCGAACGTGACACCACAGGTTCGCCAGCAGCTCGAAGCGCAAATGACGCAATTGCTCGACAATTACGCCGGCCAGTTCGCGACGGGCCAAACGCGCGTGCAGGGGATGAACGACGAAGTGAAGCCGATGCAGCCCGGCACCGATCATCGCTGGCGCGTTAGTCTCGTGGCCAACACCGCCTACACGTTCCTCGGCGCCTGCGACGGCGATTGCCACAATGTCGATATCGAGCTGATCGATATGCGCACGGGCGGCGTCGTGGCGTCGGACATGCTGCCGGATGACTATCCGGTCGTGAACTACACGCCGACTGCCAACGGTGACTATATCGCACGGATCATCTTGCAAAACTGCACGACCGCGCCGTGCTACACTGGCATGCGTGCGCTGTCGCAGCCAGCGGGCGGCGGCGGAAAGTAACTACGCGTAGGGGAAGCAGTCTTCCCGCTTGAGGTCGAGGTGATAGTACGCGCCCAGCGCCGCTATCGCCTCGGCTTCAGTCGCGTAGGGGTCCGCGTTCTCCGGCCCGACGACGACGGTGCGGAAGTTGACCTGGTTGCGCCCTTCCGGCGGCAACATGGCCGTGGCCAAGCCTTCGCCGTCGCTGGCGCGCAGCGTCAGGAAAAGCGGCATGGCCTTGGCGATGTGGTCTTTGAGGCCGATGTCGCGCTCCCAGGCGCGGGCGCTTGCCGGGGCACGATAGCTCTCGCGCGCTGCGCTAAGGTGACGGCGGAAATGTTTGTCGACGGCGTGGCGCATCAATGCGGCCTCAGCGTCGGCCTCCGCTTCCGTCTCAAATCTAAACCAAGCCTTACCAGCTGGCGCGTCGCATACGTACCGCATCAATCGGCACTATACGCGCCAGTTCGGAACAAATTATGGAGACAGCTGCTGTTCGATGCATGTGAGCCGCACGCTGTTGTCAGCAGGGCACGTCCACGGTCACGTAGCGGTTCGCATAGCGATCCCATTGCCGCTCATGCCGCGTGCACTGCGACTTGTACGGGGCTTGGCCATAATCTTCTTCATAAGCAGAGCCCGGATCGTCATACGCGCGTGGCGGTGGACGGCCGTAATAACCGCTCGGTGGTCCGTAATAATCACCCCGGCCACAACTATCGTAGCAACGGTCATAGCGCGGTTGGCTCAGGGCGGCGCCCAGCGCCAAGCCGAAGATGAGCCCGACCGCGCCAGCGGCGGCAGCATTGCCGTGGCTATACCGATAGTGGCCGTAATGTCCGTAGCCGCCATGGCCGCGCCAGTCGCGGGCTTCGGCGATTGGGACGAACGCCGTCGCGACGATCGCCGCAGCGGAAACCATCGCCGTGAATTTGCGCATCATTTCAAAGCTCCCGCCGGGACACTCCGCCCGACTAGCTGAATCCTAGCTGAATCTTGCGGCAGACTGATGGCTCCCCGCAAGGGGAAGCCCTATGTAGCAGGCCTTCGAGCAGCGGGGACATCAGAATGAGCGACAAGAAGATCATCGCGGTGATGGGCGCGACCGGCGCTCAAGGCGGCGGCCTGGTCCGCGCCATCCATGCCGACCCCGAGAGCCCCTTCACCGCGCGCGCCATCACCCGCAACGCGAATTCAGACGCGGCGCAGGCGCTGGCCGCGCTGGGCGCGGAGGTGGTCGAGGCCGACGTCAATGACGGCGTCTCTATCGTGAACGCGCTCAAGGGCGCCGACGGCGCCTATTGCGTGACCTTCTATTGGGCGCACATGGATCCCGAACGTGAGATCGCCGAGGCTCATACGCTTGCTGATGCGGCCAAGGCGGCCGACGTGAAGCACGTGATCTGGTCGACGCTTGAAGACACCCGCAAATGGGTGCCGCTCGAAAGCGACCAGATGCCGACGATCCACGATCATTACAAAGTCCCCCACTTCGACACCAAGGGCGAGTCCAACCGCTTTTTCTACAATCGCGTGCCTACGGTGTTCCTGCTGACGTCGTTCTATTGGGACAATCTCATCTTTTTCGGCATGAACCCGAAGCCGGATGGCCAAGGCCGCTACGCGTTCACGTTGCCGACCGGCGACGCGAAAATGCCGGGCATCGCGGGCGAAGACATCGGCAAGTGCGCCTATGGCATTTTCAAACAAGGCATTGTCGACAAGACCATCGGCATCGCCGGCGAACATTTAAGTGGCGCGGAAATGGCGGCGGCGATCTCCGAAGTGCTCGGCATCGATTGCTATCACAACAATATTTCGCCCGCCGAATTCCGCGCACTCGGATTTCCCGGCGCCGATGACCTCGGCAACATGTTCCAGTTCAAGCACGACTTCGAGAAGGATTTCCGCGGCGCGCGCGATGTGGAAACGACGAGACAGTTCAATCCGGAGCTGATGACGTTCAGGCAATGGCTCGAAAAATACAAGGATCGGATTCCGCTGAGTTGAGACCCATACGATGAACCCTCTCGATGAAGCACGGCGGATGGTGGCCGAAGACGACCGCAAGGATTTCGATTTCGCCAGTCGCGGCTTCATCGCCACGCGCGCCGATCCGGTGATCAAGCATGAGAGCGGATCGCGCGCGGCGTTCGATCTCTCCGCGTATAAGTTTCTCGAAGGCGATGCGCCGGCAAGCGCCAACCCGAGCTTGTGGCGACAAGCGCAGATCCTCACCAAGCACGGACTCTTCAAGGTCGCCGACCGCATCTACCAGGTGCGGGGTTTCGATGTATCGACGGTGTCGTTCATTGACGCGGGCGAGGGTTGGATTGTCGTCGATCCACTGACCACCGTGGAAGTCGCGCGCGCAGCGCTCGAGTTGGCGGGCCAGCATGTGGCGCAAAAACCGGTGCTGGCGGTGATTTATTCGCACAGTCACGTCGATCACTATGGCGGTGTCGGCGGCGTCACGAGTGCGGCGGATGCGGCTGCCGGCAAAGTGAGGATTATCGCGCCGGAAGGTTTCCTCGAACACGCGGTCTCGGAAAACATCATCGCTGGACCCGCCATGCTTCGGCGCGCTCGCTTCCAGTTCGGCATCACGCTGCCGTGCTGCGCGGAAGGGGAGATGACGTCGGGCCTAGGTCCACGGCCGTCGCTTGGATCGTTGTCGCTCATTGCGCCGACCGATGTGATCACCAAGACCGGCCAGGAGATCACGGTCGGCGATGTGACCATGGTCTTTCAACTCACGCCCGACACGGAAGCGCCGGCGGAGATGAATTTTTACCTGCCGCAATTCCGCGCCGTGTTCATGGCCGAGAACGCCAATCTCACCATGCACAATCTCCTGCCCGCGCGCGGCGCGCTGGTGCGTGATGGGAAGGCGTGGGCGGACTATCTGACGGAATCGATCCGCCTGTTCGGCGACAAGAGCGATGTGATGTTCGCCGCGCATGGCATTCCGCGCTTCGGACAGAAGGAAATTGTCTCGTTCCTCACGCAGCACCGCGACGCCTACAAGTTCCTGCACGACCAAGCCGTGCGGCTGATGAACAATGGGCTGACGGCGCCGGAGATCGCCGACGAGCTGAAGCTGCCGGACGTGCTCGCCAAGCAATGGTTCAATCGGGGCTATTACGGCACCATGAGCCATAACGCGAAGGCCATCTATCAACGTTATCTCGGTTGGTACGACGCCAATCCCGCCAATCTCAATCCGCTACCGCCCGAACCTGCTGCGAAGAAATACGTCGCCGCGATGGGCGGCGCTGGCGCGGTGATGAGGCTCGCGGGCGAAGCGCAGAATAGCGGCGATCTCCGCTGGGCCGCGACGTTGCTCAATCACGTCGTCTTTGCCGACGAGAAGAACCAGGCAGCGCGTAATCAACTCGCAGAGATCTACACAGCGCTCGCCTTCGAGGCCGAAGCCGGCACGTGGCGCAACATCTATCTTACCGGCGCTCAGGAACTGCGCTCTGGCCCGGTGCAATTGCCGCCTGGCGGCTTCAGCCCAGACGTGCTCGCAGCAACGACCACAGCCATGTTGCTCGATTTCGCGGCGGTCCGAGTCAACCCGGAGAAAGCGGCCGAGCCGTTCAAGCTCAATCTCGAACTCACCGATCGCAACGAGAAGCATCTCATCACCGTCGGCAACGGCGTCCTTATTCACGAAGAGGGCGTCAGCGATCCAAAGGCCGGCGCAACTGTGCGCTTGAAGCGCCCCGACCTCGTGATGACCCTCTTCGTGCGCATGCCTTTCCAGCCGCGCGTTGACTGTGGCGACATCATTATCAAGGGCGATGCGACGCTTTATGGGGCTCTGGTGGACCTTATCGAACCGCTTGCGCCGAATTTTCCGGTTGTGACGCCGTAAAGCTGGCCACAGCACAGCGCGCACTTTCCTTGCCCGCGTGCTCGCCTATGTCCTCAGCATCACGGAGGAGAATGGCGATGACCTATGTTGATGGCTTCGTGCTCGCGGTGCCGAAGCAGAAGCTCGATGAATACAAGGCAATGTCGCGCAGAGCGGGCGACGTTTGGAAGGAACACGGCGCGATCGATTACGTCGAAAGCATTGCCGACGATGTGCCTTATGGCGAGCTGACATCGTTTCCGCGTGCGGTGCAGGCGAAGGACGATGAAGTCGTCGTCTTCTCCTGGGCGACCTATAAGGATCGCGCCAGCCGCGACGCGATCATGAAGAAAGTCATGGAAGATCCACGCCTGAAGGACAGCATGACCAATCCGCCCTTCGACGCGAAGCGCATGATCTTCGGCGGCTTCGAGTCGTTCCTCGAGTTGTGAGCCGGCGGCGGCGCGCTAGTGCGCGCCGCTTGAGCTCGTCGAGGCCGGCGGCGTCTCCGTCGGAAAGCCACGCGTGCGCAGGAGTGCGTTCACATCCGGGTCGCGACCGCGGAAGCGGCGATACGCGTCGGCGCGATCGGTGGAATTGCCTTCGCCGAGGATGATGTTGCGCATCTTCCCGGCCACCGTCGGATCGAACACGTTGCCGGATTCCGTGAAGGCTTCCCACGCATCGGCGGCCATCACGTCGGACCAGATGTAGGAATAGTAGCCCGCCGAATAGCCGTCGCTCGAGAACAAGTGCCCGAACTGCGGCAGACGGTGACGCATGGCGATTTCATGCGGCATGCCGATGCGTTGGAGCTCTTCGCGTTCGTAAGCGTCAATGTCAGTGATGGGCTCTGCGCGATTATGCAGATCCATGTCGACGATGGCCGAAGCCATGTACTCCACCGTTTCGTAACCCTGGTTGAAGGCTTCGGCGTTATGCACGCGATCGATCAAAGCTTGTGGCATTGGAGCGCCGGTCCGGTAGTGCCGCGCGAAACGATCGAGGATCGGGCGCGTCAGCACCCAATGTTCATGCACTTGGCTCGGGAATTCGACGTAATCGCGTTGTGTGCCCGCAAGGCTCGAATAGTGCGTACGCGTGAGCAGGCCGTGGATGGCGTGGCCGAATTCGTGGAAGAGGGTGGTGGCGTCGTCGAGCGAGATCAGCACCGGCTGGCCTTGTGCGCCGCGCACGAAATTGTTGTTGTTCGAGGTGATCGGCATGTAGGTCGTGCCGGAGAAGTCCTCGTACGTCTGCCAGCCTTGCGTCCATGCGCCTGAGCGCTTGCCGGCGCGGGCAAAATAGTCGCCATAGAACAAGCCGACATAAGAGCCGTCACGGTCGGTCACTTCCCATACGCGCACGCTCGGTTCGAACACCGGCACCGTGCCCGTGATCTCATGGAAGTTCAGGCCGTAGAGCTGGTTGGCCATATAAAACGACGCATCGATCATGTGGTTGAGCTCGAAGTACGGACGAAGCTCGTTCTGATCGATGTTGTAGCGAGCGCGGCGGACCTTCTCGGCGTAGTAGAGATAGTCCCATGGCTCGATGGTGATGTGGGCGCGTTCGCGATTGGCGATCGCCTGCATGTCGCGCACTTCTTCGTGGACGCGTTCGACGGCGGGGCGCCACACGCGCATCATCAGATCCATGGCGTGAGCGGGATCGTGCGCCATGGTGTCGGCCATGCGGTAGTAGGCGTGGTTCTGGAAGCCGAGGATGTGGGCGCGCTCGGCGCGTAGACGGAGGATATCGGCGATAACGTGCGTTGTATTGTTGTCGTTGGCGTTGTCGCCCCGGTTCTTGAACGTGGTCCAGACCTGCTGGCGCAGCGCGCGGTTGGCGGAGAAGGTGAGGAACGGATCAACGCTCGAGCGCGTGTTCACCACGGCCCATTGGCCCTGATGGTTGCGCTCAGTCGCGGCGGCCGCCAACGCCTCGACAACGTTCGGCGGCAGTCCTGTCAGATCGCGGCGATTGGTGATGAAGATCGCTGTGTTTTCGTCGGCCAGCAAACGGCGGCCGAAGTCGGCGAACTTAGCGGAGAGCTCCTGATTGATGGCGCCGACGCGGGCCTGTTGCGCGGCGTCGAGGCCAGCGCCCGCGCGCACGAACTGGTCGTGTGTGCGCTCCAGTAGACGCAGCTGATCGGGGCGCAGATTCAGGCCCTGCCGCCCTTGATAGAGCGCGTCGACGCGCTGGTAGAGTGCGCGGTTGAAAGTGATGGCGTTGAAGGCGGCGGTGATCCGCGGCGACCATTCAGCTTCCGCCGCCTGCACGGCGTCGTTGCTCATATTGTCTGTCATGACGCCGAAGATCGTGGTGGCGCGACCGAGATGGCGGCCGACATTGTCCAGCGCGGCCACGGTGTTGTCGAATGTCGGCGTCGCCGGATTGTTGGCGACGACCTGAACTTCCGCTTCCTGCAGGCGGATGCCAAGATCGAGCGCGGCCGGGACGGCGGCTATGTCGGCGTGGTCCCAAGGCGGCACGCCGCCGTGCGGACCCGTCCACGGCTTCAGCAGCTCATTCTGATTGGCCTCTGCCGTCAGTCGCGCAACGTCAGCCTGCGCGGTCTGGTAGGCGCTCGTCTGCGCGGCGTTGGCGGCGGGCGCGGTAGTGCTCGCGGTCTGGCAGCTAGACAAAGCAAGCACCCCAATCAGGCAGCTGGCGAGCAGAGCGGATTTCATGGTCTCCCCCGTGTGTCGACGCCCGTCCATAGGAGAGGGCGGCGCGCTTCGCAAAGGCGCAAAGCCGCCGGTGCGAGGGGCGGAGCGGATTCTGCGACCAGCAGCCCTGGCCGTCTTGCTCAACTTACTCCCCACTTAGGGACGTGACTTAATCCACACGCCCTAATCCCGCCCCAGGGGAGGTGCTGCATTGCCGTTCGGCAGCGGCGCCTGGGCCCGTTGTGCGCCGCCGAACGGCGGGCTAATGGACAGGACTCGCCAAGGACGACGATCGGCTAAATGGTTAATATTGCAGAAGCAACCGCGCTGGCGCCGGATTTGGCGTCCAAACTTATGCGCCTGCTTCCGCGCGAGTTGCAGACCATGTTCGTCCAAGCGCCGAACGTGTTCATGTTCTTCATGTCGATGGCGCTCGCGGCCGTCGTCATCACGATCTTCTGGGTGCTCGCCGGCATGTTCCGCGCCTCGAGCGCTGCGCGCATCGCACTGCGCGCTCAAGCGCTGCGGCGGACGAAGGATCACCGCGCGCTCGTTCTCATTGGCGAGATCGAAGGCGGCGGCTGGTTGCTACGCCAGGAGATGAAGGAAGCCGTCGAAGATAATTTCGGTCTCTTCTCGTTCGAGCCGAACGTGCAGGTCGACGTGTTTCCGGTACGGCTGAAGACGTTGGCGCCGAATGCCCACCCGGAAAGCCGGCGCCGCGTTGCAGTGGAGGCCGCTGAGGCGCTTGAGCGCTCAGCCGCTGACGTCATCGTGTGGGGCAAGCGCGACTGGCTCGGCAAACTCGATCTTCGCATCATGACGCTGCCCGGCTACGGACGCGTGCACGAAGTGCAGGACCTGCAGCTGCAATGGCGCACTGGGCGCCCTGACGAAATCGTCCAGCGCGCATTGGCGTTTGCATTGGCGCGCAAGGCGCGTCCGGTATTGCATCGCCCGCAAGATTATAAGCCCGAACGCCTGCAGCCGATCGTGGAAGCGCTCGACAAGATGGTCGATGCGCGTCCAGAGTCGGTGAGTGACGGGATGCAACTCGATATTCTCTCGGATTTCGCCTCGGGCGCGCTCAGCCTCGGCGAGCGCGGCGGCCACATCAAATGGCTGCAGAAGTCCCTCGATGCGCGGCAGAACTATCTCGATCGCGTCGACCGTACGACGGATCCGATCGCCTGGGGCTCGGCGCAGCAGGAAATCGGCCGCGCGTTGACAGCTTTGGGCGAGCGCGAAGGCGCGCGCGACAAGCTGGAAGAGGGCGCTTCGCGCCTTCGCCTGGCGATGGACGTGCTACGTTCGACAGATTCTCTGCAGCAGGCGGAAGTAGCGCTGCGCGCGCTGCAACGCGCCGAGCAGACGCTGCAACAGCGCCGCCGCGTCGGCCTGCGCTGGCCGACGTAACGTCACGCTCACTTCGCACTAGCGATCCCGCAAAGCTGGCGTAACCTGCGCACGCGTTGCTGCGCGTCAGGGGTTGCTCATGGAAAACTCACGCCGTTTGGTGTTGCAAATGGGCGCGGCCGCACTCGCGGCGGAAGCGTTTGGGCCGACAATCGCCAAGGCGCTGGCGCAGCCTGCGAATGCACGAACCGGCACCATCCGCGACGTCGAGCACGTCGTGATCCTGATGCAGGAGAACCGCTCGTTCGATCACTATTTCGGATCATTGCGCGGCGTGCGCGGCTTCGGCGATCCGCGGCCATTGATGCTGCCGAGCGGTGACAGCGTGTTTCACCAGCCCTCGCCGAGCGGAAGCGCGATTGCGCCATTCCATCTCGATACGCGCACAACGCGCGCCGATCACAACGCCAGCCTCGATCACAATTGGAAAGGCTCGCACGAACGTTGGAAAAATCACGACGCCTGGATCCGTGTGAAGACGCCCATGACCATGGGCTATTTCACGCGTGATGACCTGCCTTTCTACTACGCGCTCGCCGACGCCTTCACCATCTGCGATGCCTATTATTGCTCGATCTTCGGTCCGACATCGCCGAACCGGAATTTCCTGTTCACGGGTACGAGCGGCCTGAGCGCCGGCTATGACGGCCCGCTCGCAGTGCGCAACGCGCTCTTGGAGCTGAACTTCTCTTCCGATCCGACCAACGATCACGCGGTCTTTTCGCCGCTCACCTGGCGTACCTATGCCGAGCGGCTCCAGGCGGCAGGCGTGAGCTGGAAGGTCTATCAGGAGTACGATAATTACGGCGACAACTCGCTCGCATACTTCGCGGCGTTCCGTGGCGCGCATGCCGAGCCCGCGCTGATGCAGCGCGGCCGCTCTTGGGCGGAGGGTTCGACCAAGGATAACGTGCGCGACTCGCGCGGCGAGCATCTGGTGGCGGCGCTGGTAAAGGACGTGCGTGAAGGCACGCTGCCGCAGGTCTCATGGATCGTGGCCCCGTACATTATGTGCGAGCATCCATCGGCGGGCCCCGGTTACGGGCAATCGCTGACAGCGCGTTTGCTGGCGGCGATCGTGGAAAATCCGGAAGTCTGGTCGAAGACTGTGTTCTTGCTGAACTATGACGAGAACGACGGGCTCTTCGATCACATGCCGCCTTACTTGCCCGCTCTAGGGCCAGCGCTGGGCGCGTCGACCGTGAGCACCGATGGCGAAAATTATGGCGGCGAGCCGGTGGGTTTAGGACCACGCGTGCCGATGCTGGTCGTCTCGCCGTGGAGCAAAGGCGGCTTCGTCAATTCGCAAGTGTTTGACCACACCTCGGTGATCCGCTTTCTCGAAGCGCGCTTCGGCGTGCAGGAACCGAACATCAGCGCTTGGCGGCGCGCGGTCTGCGGCGATCTCACCTCGGCATTCGACTTCCGCGCCACGGACGTTGCGCGCTCGAATTTGCCGGATACAAGCGGCTACATTGCCGCCGCCGATGCGTCGCGCTCGCTGCCGCGCGCTGTTGTGCCGGCGACGCCCGGCGTCGTGCCGCAGGAGCGGGGACAGCGGCCCGCGCGCGCGTTGCCTTACGATTTCCAAGTGCAGTGTGAGGCGGACGCCGCGCGCAAAAACCTGGCGCTCGTCTTCGCCAACAATGGCGCCGCAGGCGCGGCGTTCAATGTCTACGCGGCCGGGGCCGCCGCGGGCCCATGGTTCTTCACGGTCGAGGCGGGAAAAACGCTGCGCCACGATGTCGTCGCAAACGCCGATGCCTACGATCTTTCGGTGTTCGGTGCGAACGGCTTCTTGCGTCAGTATCGCGGCGCCCCGGGAGGAGGGATGGAGGCGACGGCGATTGCCGATTCTGCACGGCAAGCACTCGTCATCACGTTGCGCAACTCGGGCTCCGCGCCAGTCGCGGCCACCATCCGCATGCGCGCCTATGGCAATCGCGGTGAAAACATCACCGTGCCACCCGGTCAAAGCGTGCAGAGCGTTTGGCCCACACAGGCGAGCGCCAATTGGTACGATGTGGAAGTCACTAGCGCCGCCGACGCACACTTTCTTCGCCGCTTCGCCGGCCACATCGAAACGGGTGCGACAAGCATGAGCGATCCATTGATCGGCGCGGCCTAAGCGCTTTCGCGGGCGTTCAGCAATTGGTTCAATACGGCGGACAGCGCGGCGGCGCGAAAGGGCTTGGTCATCACCGCGTCGGCCCCGCGCTCGCGCGCGATATCGAGCGCATTGCGGCCGTCGATGATGCTCGATCCGGAGATCGCGATCACGGGAATGCTTGGAAACAGCGCGCGCACTTGCGTGATCAATTGCGCGCCGTCGGTGCCTGGCATGCTCATGTCGGTGACGATGGCGTCGGCGCCCTCGCGCTTCACGATGTCGAGCCCAGCCGCAGCACCTGGCGCGGTCGAAACGCGAAAGCCCGCATCGGTCAAACCGAGCGCGACCGCATCGCGGACATAGATGTCATCGTCGATCAAACAGATGTGGCGCATGGGATACATCCGTGTGCGCACCCTAGCAGCATTTGTAAAAAATATGCTTGCTATTGTTGACCGTCAAAAGTTCCCAAAGCGCGATTGGGTGTGCGTATTTGGTAAAGGTGATGCTAAGTAGTTTTCGCGGTTCGCCGCAGAAACAAAGGTGATTTTCCGCGTTTTCCTGGCGGAAAATCTTCAAACAAAGAGCTTTCGCGCCGCCGCAAGCCGCTCGATGCCGAGGTCCAAGGTGGCGTCGCTCTTGGCGAAGCAGAGCCGCACCAGCGGCGGCGGATTTGGCTCCGCGTAAAACGCGGAATAGGGGATGACCGCGACGCCCGCCTCCTTCACCGCCCGCAACGCGAAGTCCTGATCCGATGCGGTAATACCAGATGCCGCCAGATCCACGCTGAGGAAATATGCGCCGGAGCCCGATAGCACCTTATACCCCGCCTGGGTGAGACCTGCGGCCAGCCGGTCACGGCCGCGTTCGAAGTCGGCGCGTACTTCTGCGAAGTGCTCCGCCGGTTTGCCAAGCCCGTAAGCCACCGCCTTCTGTAAGTTGGGCGGCGTCGTGAAGGTGAGGAATTGGTGTGCCTTGGCGAAAAGCTCTGTTAGGGGCGGCGCGGCGCAGGCAAAGCCAACCTTCCAGCCAGTCATTGAAAACATCTTGCCGGCGGAGCCGATCTTGATGGTGCGGTCGCGCAACGCATGCAGCATCGACGCGTGCGTGCGGCCGTCGAACAGAACGTGCTCCCAGACCTCGTCGCTAATCACGATGGCGTTTGCTCGCTCGGCGTGACGCGCAACGAGCGCGAGATCGTCTGGTGAGAATACGTTGGACGACGGATTGCCTGGCGTGCAGATGACGATGGCGCGCGTCTTGGGCGTGATCGCGTCGGCAAGCGTGGCTTCGTCGATACGCCAATGCGGCGGATCGAGGCGCACAAATCGCGCCGTTCCGCCGCCGCGACGCACCATCGGCAAGTACGAATCGTACATCGGCTCGAACAGCACGACTTCATCGCCGGGCTCGATGACCGCAAGCAGGGCGGCCGCAAGAGCCTCCGTCGCGCCGGATGTGATCGTGACTTCCGTTTTCCAATCGAGCGCCAAGCCTTGATGCGCACGATAATGTTCGGCCACCGCTTCACGCAGCGCCGGCAGCCCGCGCATCGGCGGATACTGGTTTGGTCCTTCGATCAGCGCCTGGGCCGCACGTTCTCGCACATCGAGTGGGCCATCAGCCTCTGGAAACCCTTGGCCTAAATTGATCGCACCGAGTTCGGCGGCGAGGCCGGACATGGCTTCAAAAATCGTGGGCTTGAGCCCTGCATAGACGCTGTTCATGACTGTCCTTTTGGCGCCGATGTGCGGCGCTGGATACCCGGACTCCAGCCCTTTACGCCGCGCCCGGTCGCGGCCATAAACCGCCGCTCCGGACAGGTGGCCGAGTGGTCGAAGGCGCACGCCTGGAACGCGTGTGTAGGTGAAAGCCTACCGAGGGTTCGAATCCCTCTCTGTCCGCCAGTACAGTTCGATATCTGGGCGTTGAGGTAGAAGACACGCTCGCAATCGCCGAAGGCATCGACGTTTAGATTACTGGCGGTCGCCACCGCGTTCAGACTGGCAGCGCTTCCTTTAGGCCGCAATCGAATGTCGAACTGCCTCGGGCGCTTGCAGAAATCGTTGCCGACGGGGGCAGGCCTTGATCGAGAGACGCCGAAGGTAGGCAACCAACTGGCGCTCGCCTTGGACGGCGACCGCGATGCCGACGTGTCCGTCCGGGCGGATGAGATAAGCGCCATTGCGCTTCAGACCTGCCCGCCGTGCGGCCGGCGACCATGGGAATTCATGCAAGCCTATGCCACGCATTGTCATGGCCTGCAGGAAGGAGCGCCTAACTTTGCCGTAGACGTGCACTTGCCAATCGAGCGAGGCGAGCGGTGCGAAATTGTCGCGTTCATCGCTTGCGACGTAAGGCAGGCGATCGCCACCACAAATTTTGCCGGCGCAGCCGACGCTCAATCCGCTCTTACGATACTCGATCGCCGTTTGTGAGACCGTTCTGAAGAATGTGTGGGCGCCGCCCTTGGTATTGAGCGCCGTCGCCATCAGCGTCGGCATGATGCGCCGGCGCAGGAAGCCCGAAACAGGCGATGTGTTGGTCAGGAATTTGAACGCCTGGTCCGTCGTGTTGATCAGACGATGTGCGAAGGCGATGCGTTCAGGCTCATAGGTGTCCAGGATTTTCGCATCGGCCCGCTGTTGCAGCACGGCGGCGAGTTTCCACGCCAAGTTGACCGCATCACCCATGCCCGTGTTCATGCCTTGACCGCCCGCCGGGCTGTGCACGTGGCCGGCATCACCGAGCAGGAAGGCGCGGCCGACGCGGAATTTCTCAGCGACGCGATGGTGGACGCGATAGGTCGAGAACCAGTTTGCCGATTGGATCTTCAAGCCGCTGTCGCGTTCGATCGTATCGCGGATGTCATCGAAGTGGATGTCGTCGCAGGCCTCGCGCTCCTTTGGCACGATGCCGATCACCCGCACTGAGCCGGACTGGCGCACCGGCATGATGACGGCAAAGCCGTAGGAACTGAGGCTCGTATCCATGCCGTCCGTCGTGATTTTTCCGGAGCCGACCACGTCGGCGACATAGAATTTCTGCTGGTAGGCGCCGCCGGGAAAGCCAATGCCAAGCATGTGGCGCACCGGCGAATGGGCGCCGTCGCAGCCGCAGAGATAGGCCGCCTCGCAGTTCTCCAGCGCGCTATCCCGTTTCAGCGTGGCGGTGACGCCGAACTCGTACTGCTTGAACGCGACGAGTTCGGTGCGACGCTCCACACGCACGCCGGTGCGCTCAAGGTGCTCGATCAGAATGCGCTCGTGGATGTCCTGCGGCAGCGCGAAGGCATACGGATAATGGCTCAAGCCCTTGCCGAACTCGGAGAGGGCGAGGCGCGCGGCGACGCCATCGGGCGTGCGCACAGCGATGTGCGCGATCTTCGTGCCCGCATCGAGCACATCATCAACGATCCCGAGCTGGCGTTCGAATTCCAGCGTACGCGCCTGCACCGCGAGCGCGCGCGAGGTTTCGCCCGGGCCATCACTCTTGTCGATGATCCGGACAGGCACGCCTGAGCGTGTCAACCAGAGTGCGAGCGTGAGGCCAGTTGGACCAGCGCCGACAATGAGAACCTGAGATTTCATGACATCATCTCCAATGATCAATGGGCGCGCGCGACGTGCGCGGCAAGGTTTGCTCGGACGGCGCGCGCATCGAATGCGGCCGGCGTATTGGCGGGATGCGCGCCTTTGAACATCAGAATGTCGGATGTCGCGGCATAGCGCGTCTCGGTGTGGAAGCGGCGCGGCGCAATTGGCGGCAGCGGCGGCCCGTAGCGCGCGACGTCGACATTGGCGTCGACGCTGTGGTCGACGACAATGAAATAGTCGAAGCCGCGCTCAAGCGTGAGGTCGGCCGCGCGATAGAGCAGGCTGGTCTCCACCGACTCACGGCTCGCGCCGCTAACGCCTGTGAACGAGACGCGCAGGCGGTTGGCGTCGATCTGCGTCTCGGAATAGCCGACGTGACGGGAGGATTGCGCGGCAGGCTGATAGGGCGTGACCGTGTCAGCACGCGCCGGTGTTGCGATAAGAAAAGCGGCGGCAGCGGTGGCGGCAAGCAAGAGCGTACGCATGGAAGTTCTCCTTGGTGGGATGATCAAGCGGCAACCGTGCAGGGCGCCGAGGCCGCGCGAAGTGCGGTTTCGATGCGCAGCGAGGGCTGACGGCCTTCGAGCTTTGCGACGACGTCGCCATTGCGCGTGATGAGCGTCGTCGGCAGCAGGCGGATGCCGTAGGCACGGGCGGCGGCGATGTTCTCGAAGGCGTCGACATAGCCAAATTGCGCTGCGTCGGTGTTGTCGGCCCAAGCCAACGCGAACTCGATCGCTTGCGCCATCGTCGTTTCGCTCTCGGGCGAGCCGAACATGACGACCGCCATATCCGCTTCACGGACAAAGCGCTGCACCGTGGTTGTATTCAGTCTTTGCATAACTTGCTCCATTCCTAGTGGCCGGCTTCGGCCATGCTGACGGCGCGTGCGGGTTTCGGCGCGAGCCAGATCACCGCCGCAGCGACGAAGAAGGCGATGGTGACGAGCGCCATGATTTGATTAGTGGCGATGGTGACGGCCTGGCCGGTGACGAGACGATCGAGTGACGAGAGCGCTTGATCGAAACTCATGCCGGACGCCTGTAGGGTGTGCATCGCTTGGCCTTGTTGATCGGCGACACTGGCGAGTTCCGAATGGTTCAGCGTCGTGCGATCTTCCCAGGCCGTGGTGACGAGCGAGGTCGCCACCGCGCCCGAGAGCGTGCGCAAGAAGTTCTGCAGGCCCGCAGCGGACGCCATTTCGTGCGGCTTAACGCTGCCCAGCGAGAGCGCCGTCAGCGGCACGAAGAAGAAGGGCAGGCCAATCCCGCTCAGCAGCAGCGGCAATGCGATTTGCCAATAGGTCGCGTCGCTGGTGATGACAGCGCGGAGCGCGCTGATGCCGGCAAGCCAAACCAGACCGAAGAACACCAGGCGGCGCGGATCGACCTTGCCCATGCGGGCGCCGACTAGCGCCGCACAGAACACCGCAAGCACGCCCGACCAGGCGGTGGTCATGCCGGCCCACGTGGAGGTGTAGCCCATGTAGCCTTGCAGCCATTGCGGCGTCAGTACGTTGGACCCAAACATCGCGCCGTAAGCGAGCGTCAGCGTGAAGACGGCAGCGGTGAAGCCACGATGGCGGAAGACGCGCAGGTCGACGATCGGATGACGTTCATGCAACTCCCAGATCAGGAAGGCGATGAAGCCAATGACAGCGGTGATGGCGAGACCGCAGATGAAGGGCGATTCAAACCAGCCGTCGTCCTTGCCGGTGTCGAGCATGATCTGCAGCGCGCCAACAAAGAGGATGAGCAGGCCCAAGCCCACGCCGTCGATGGGTGCGCGCGCGATCGGGGTTTCGTAGCGCTTCAGCATCTTGCGGGCGATGGGTGCGCAGAGCGCGGCGATCGGCACGTTGATGAAGAAGATGAACGGCCACGACGCGTTCTCGCAGATCCAGCCGCCGAGGATGGGGCCGAGCACAGGCGCGACGAGCGTCGTCATCGCCCATAACGCCATCGCTGCGTTGGCTTTCTCCTTCGGGAAAATGCGCAAGAGCAGCGTTTGCGAGAGCGGCATCAGCAAGCCGCCAGCCAGACCCTGCATGATGCGGCCGAAGACCAGCATTTCGAGCGAGTTCGACCAGGCGCACAGGGATGAAAACATCCCGAACAGCATCATTGCGGTGGCGAATACGCGCACGGCGCCGAAGCGGCCGGCGATCCAACCGGTGAGCGGGACGATGATCGCCTCCGCCACCGCGTAGGATGTGATGATCCAGGTGCCTTGGTTGGTTGAAATGCCAAGGTCGCCTGAGATGGTGGATACCGACACGTTGGCGATGGTCATGTCGAGAACGGCGATGAAGTTCGCCATCGCCAGTACGATCGCGGCGAGAAAGAGCATCGGCCCTTTCAGCGGCGCGTCCAGCGCGTGATCAGTGCGTTGCATCTCCGGCTCCCCTGAAGTCGTGCTGTTTGCGTTAGTGGCTGTTGCTGATGTCGATGGTGGCTTCCATCGAGAGGCCAACGCGCAGTGGGTGCTGCGCGAGTTCACCTGGTTGGAGCGCGATGCGCACTGGCACGCGCTGGACCACCTTGATCCAGTTGCCGGTTGCGTTTTGCGCTGGGATGATCGCGAACGCCGAGCCCGTGCCGCCGCCAATGCCGGTAACGCGGCCGTGATAGGTGACGTCATCACCGTAAAGGTCAGAGTGCAGCGTCACGGGCTGACCGATGTGCACGTGGCCGAGTTGGCCTTCTTTGAAGTTCGCGTCGACATAGGCTTGCGCCAGCGGCGTGATGCGCATCAAAGCTTGGCCCGGATCGATGCGTTGGCCGACTTGCGCTGAACGCTGCACGACGACGCCGTCGATCGGCGCACGGATGGTGGTGCGTTCGAAGGACAAGCGCGCCGTGTTGAGCGCCGCGAGCGCCGAAGCTGTCTCGGGATGGGTTGCGACATTGGCGCCGTGTGTCAGCGCGCGCTGTGCTTCAAGGTTCTGTTGCGCCGCCGCCAAGTTGGCGCGTGCGGCGTCGTATGCCGCACGGGTGGCCGTCAGCTCTTCCTGTGAAATCGCGCCGGTGGCCGCCAGTGCGCGGCGGCGATTGTAGTCGGCTTGAGCGCGGGCCAGATCGGCTTGGCGCGCGCTTACCTGCGCGGCCGAACTCGCTTCTTGCGCGTAGTACTGGCGGACGCGCTGCAGCGTGCGGTCGTAGTCCGCTTCCGCGCGTTCGACTGAAAGCTGCGCGTCAGAGGGATCGATGACTGCAAGGATGTCGCCGCGACGCACGCGCTGGGTGTCCGCCACGCGCACTTCGAGGATTTGCCCCGAGATTTGCGAATTGATCTGCGCTGTGTCGGCGCCGACATAAGCGTTATCGGTCGACACGTAGTGCGACCCAACAGCAACCCAGTAGCCGCCCGCGGTCAGCGCAATGGCGCCCAACGCCCCGGCGAAGCCAAGCAAGAGCTTCTTGCGCTTGCTCTTCATTTGTTCGGCGCGCGCAGCTTCCTGCGCGTTCGCCAAGAGTTCGTCGACACTGTCGACGGTTTGAAGTCGGATATCGTCAGCCATGGTAATTTCTCCCGCTTGGTTTGGTTGGATCAGGTTGTGGTGAAGCCGCCGCCGAGGGCGCGGACGAGGGTGATGTCGAGGGCGAACGCCTGCGCCTCGAGCGCCGCAACGCTGCGACGTTGCTGGATCAAGCTGCTCTCGATCGAAAGCGTGTCGATGTAGCTGGCGAGCCCGCCGCGATAGCGGATTTGCGCAACGCGATACGCCGCGCCCGCCGCGTCGAGCGCGCGGTGCTGTTCGATCAGCTGCGCCTGCACCGTGCGCCGGTCGACAATCGCGTCTGCCACTTCGTGCAGCGCGTTGGTCAAGCTCTGATCGTACTGCGCAACCGCTTCATCATAGCGCCCGCGCGCGCCGCGATATTGGCCGTCGAGGCGTCCGCCGGAGAAGATCGGCAGCGAAATCGCCGGACCGACCTGGCCGAAGCTCAGGGCGCTGTCGCCGAGACTGCCGAGGCCAAGCGTTTGCAGGCCGATCATCGCGGCGAGATTGATGTTGGGATAATAATCCGCCCGCGCGACATCGATATTGCTGGCGGCGGCTTCCGCGTTAAGACGCGCGGCAACCAGGTCAGGCCGGCGGCCAATCAGGTCGAGATCGACGCGCGCCGGTAGACCAATCGTCGAGATGCGTGGATTGGTTGGTTCGGCGATGTCGAGACCGCGATCGGGACCTTTGCCCAGCAACGCCGCCAATTCGTTGCGCGTCCGCAAGATGGCGCCGCGCGATGCTATGAGATCAGCGCGGACTTGCGCGAACTCGGCATTGGCCTGGTCGAGCTGACCTTGGTTCTCAAGGCCGGCTTCGACTTTCTGACGCACCAGCTCGGCGCTGACTTGGCGCATGTGCGCGGCGTCTTCGAGGGCGTTGCGGTCGGCGCATTGCTGCAGGAGCTGCGCGTAGGCGAGGGCGACGGCGGTGGAGAGCTGCAGGCGCGCCGAGGCGGCTTCCGCTTCGGCGGCGCGCGCCGTTGACGTCGCCGCTGCGAAGGCCGCGCGATTGCGGCCGAAGAAGTCGAGCTGGTAGCTGATTTGCAGAGAAGCGTTCGCCTGCGTTGACCAGTCGTTCGGCAAGGCATTTTGGATCGCGCCCGGGAGATCGCCAGAGAGTTCGCGGCGCGATTGCTGCAACGAACCTTGCGCGCCGATGGCTGGGTAACGTGAGGCGCCGGTTTGTTGGGCAGCGCCTTGCGCCTGACGCACCCGCGCCGCGGCGATCGCGAGCGTCGGTGAATCGCGCAGCGCTTCGTCGATCAGCGCCGTGAGCTGTTCGTCGCCGTACGATTCCCACCAGCGGTCGGAAGGCCAGTCCGCGACGGGTGCTGCGAAGCTGCGTATGCTTTCGTATTGCTCCGGCGGCGCCATTTGCGGACGCGCGCCCAAGTCCGGCGGCGTGGCGCAGGCGCTCAATAGCGCCGCTGCCGAGCACAAAAGGCTCGCCCGGCGGTATTTGCTCAAGCTCAGTGTCATGCTCCAATCCCCTCATGCGGCGATCGATGACCGCCTTTGCGTGAGAGGAAAGGAAAGGGTTTCTTTTCTTTATGTCAAGCAGTCAGGTAGCCGAAAGACGTCGAGTGTGCACTAACATGTTGAATTAAGGCAGCTAATATTTCGATCACGAAACCGTGTTGACCGCGTTCAGGCTTGGCTCGACGAACCAGGAACTGGGTTTTCTGAAAGAAAGCCCTTCCTTTTTATACTTTCGGCGTTACCTCTGACGTAAGCGGAAAGCCGCCATTCGGAGCATTGATGTCGAAAAGCGCAGTCAAAATTCAGCGCGGCCCGGGCCGCCTTTCGGCAGAGCAAACGGAGGAGTTGCCGAACCGGCTTTTGGATTCCGCGTTCGAGCTCTTCATTGAGCGCGGCTTCGCCGACGCCACCATGGACGACATAGCCAAGCGCGCGGGAGCCTCAACCAAGACGCTCTACAGCCGCTTCGCCAATAAGATGGAGATCCTGCAGGCCGTCGTTGAGCGCAACATTGAGCAAACCGTGCTCATGCATGTACGCAGCTTCGCAGAGCGGCCGGAAACCTCCAGCCCGCGCGATTACCTCTACAAGCTGGGCCTGCAGATCGCGATCGGTACGAACAGCCCAGGTGCGGGAATGCAGCGTGTGGCCATCTCTGAAGCCTATCGCTTCCCCCCGCTGCGCAAGAACTTTCGTTCCGTCATCGGCCGCGGCGTCGACGCCATCGCCAATGCACTCAGGATTTGGCGCGACAAGGGTCTGGTGGCGTTCGAGGAAGACGCTCATATCGTAGCGACGATCGTCTTCAGCGCGCTGACCGATACGCCGCGCATCCGCTCCGTCATCGGCGATCCTTTGTCTCGCGCGGAAGCCGAACGCCACGTTGCGACGGCGGTGGACCTGCTGCTCAACGGCATGCAGCCTGCAACAAAACCGAAGCGCGCGAAGAAGGCGATCTGAGCAACCGGCGGAAGCAAAGTAGGCCGGCTGTCGACGCTGGCGTCCGCTTTGGGAAGCATTCGAGACAAAGTCCGCTCTTGGGATAAACCAGAAATGCCAGCGAGCTGGTCGCGTGAATCCTGAGTGCCTAGGGGCTCGTGATGCGGTTTAAGGCAGGAACCGGGGATTGGAGGCAGTACCGAGCCTTAAAGGGTTTGGTCGAATTGGACCTCCACCACGAGGAGCGTCGCGCTCACGACCTACCTTATGACGAGGCAATGGCGCGGGCCCGTGAGCGCGTTCTCGATGCACTCAAGCGAGCGCAGCAGGCGGGACATCGGTTCCTAATGGTGAAGCACGGCCATTCCACCCCGGCTCCGGGAAAGCAGACGCAGCGGTCTGTCGTTCGAGCGCTGCTGCGTCACGCCGATGCGACACCGTTCATCGAGAGAAGTGAGTGCATCCAGCATGAGGCCGTATTCGTCGCGGCTATTCGCGGCAGTGTACCCACCTCCATACCCACCAACGTGACGTGATCGCCGATGGCCGATTGTGACCAGCACTGAGCGTTTCAGTTAGGTGAAGGACTGGTCAGCGTCCGATCACGGCAAGACGGGTAGTTTTCAGTGACCATAGGTGCACAAAGCGCCTGAGGCCTCTCTGTCCGCCACGCTTCAAACGAAAACAGAAAGTAAGACGTGGCCTTCGGGGCATTTCGAAAATGCGCGAAGGCTCGTACCCGTCCCCGTAGCCACTTCAACCGCGAAGGCCGGTGGTGGTCGATATGACTCCCTGTGCTTTGGCCGGGAATGATCGAAGTGGTTTGGATGCTGCCGCGGCGCATCAACTAGTGCAATCGCGAGCGACCGCTTCCGCTCTTGATCCGTGTTGAGCAAAATTGCGACGGCAGATTAGATGTCCCATATCTGCACCCGGCAAGAGCCGACATTATTGGGAATGAAAGAATTTTTTAAGTCCGACACCAGCAGGACCTGGGTGCATTCGCGCCTGCCTGCGCACGCAGATTTCCCTACGTAATTCGCCCCCTAGTTGAGCGTTCTTCGCTGCGTATCGCCCCTGTGGATAAGTCTGTGGATATGAGGTAGTCTCTCTTAACTCGCTGCGTTGGGGGGCGCTGGGGCTCCAAAAACAACGTCGAAGTCCCGGTGCTATTGCGATCTAGCCGCATACGTCCGCGGCCGCCCAAGGTCGGCGCGATCCATGAGGTGGGGCATGGGGCGCTTGCGACAACGAAACCAGCCGCGTGGCTGGTTCTTGAAGGCTTTGATGGCGACCGCCGCGGCGGCGCCAATTGCGCCGCGCGCGCACGCCGAGACGTGGACGGGCGCGGCCAGCACGAATTGGTTTGATCCGACTAATTGGAGTCCCGCGAGCGTGCCGACTTCCGGCACGGCGACAACGACAATCGAGAATGTCGCGAATGATCCTGTCATCGACAGCGCGGCCGCGAATTCCGGAAGCCTGCTGTACGTCGGTCAGACCTCATCTGGCGCGTCGCTGACCATTCAAAACGCAGGAACGCTGACATCGGCGACGAGCGAGATTGGCGCGCAAAGCGGATCGTCGGGCGCGGTGGCCGTGACCGGTGTCGGGTCCAAGTGGACGACGGGCGCGACAGACGTCGGGGCGACAGGAAGCGGATCGCTGACGGTGTCGGCAGGCGGCGCCGTCTCGCTGACGGGCAACATGGTCGCCGCATTCAATGGCGGCGGCGTTGGAAATATTCTGGTCACGGGGTCCGGCTCGTCCGTCTCCATCACCAACCAGCTGCAGATCGGCCGCAATCTCGGCGCTCACGGCGCAATGACAGTGTCCGGCGGCGCGAGCGTCAGTGACTCGCAAGCCTTCATTGGCGTCAACAGCGGCAGCGTCGGTTCTGCGATCGTGGACGGCGCCGGCTCCGCATGGAGCAATTCTACGGGCCTCGATGTCGGCAATACCGGCAACGCGACGCTGACGATTCAAAACGGAGGCGCCGTCTCAAGCGGAACGAGCAATATCGGCCGCAACGTTGGATCGGTGGGCTCTGCGACGGTGACCGGATCAGGCTCGTCATGGACCAGCTCTGGCGTTCTCACCATTGGCGGATCCGCAAGCGGCGCATTGACGGTCAACAATGGCGGCGCCGTCAGTGCGTCGAGCATCACGCTTGCGAATGCAGTGGGCTCAACCGGTACGCTAACGGTCGGCCAATCCGGCGGTGGCATCGGCGCGGGCTCGGTGAGCGGCAACATTTCGTTCGGCGCTGGGACAGGCGCTCTCGTCTTCAATCACAACAGCACGACCTACACATTCGCTTCGAACATCAGCGGCGGATCGCTGGCGAACAGTTCGATCTCGGTGCTCGCCGGCGCCACCACTTTGACTGGCAACAACTCAGCGTTCGGCGGCTCGACGAGCGTGAGCGGCGGACGCTTGCAAGTAAACGGCTCGCTTGCGGGTCCCATTAGTGTTGCGATCGGCGGAACCCTGGGCGTTGGCGGCACGATCAGCGGTAACGTCTCAGACAATGGCGCGCTAATTTTCGAGAACAGCAGCGCGTTCTTGTATGGCGGCGTGATCTCGGGGACCGGGACGCTCACTGTTCAGGGCGCAGGCGTGCTGACGCTCAGCGGAAACTCGTCCGGCTTTGCCGGCAATGTTACAACGGATGGCGGCGGCCATGGCGTTGTGACGGGATCGCTCGGCGCCGCGACGTTCATTGTCGGCCGCGATGGTGTTGGCGCCTTTGACATCACATCCGGCGGCAGCGTGACCGCGAGTGGCGAGACCTACGTCGGTTACAACACAGGCTCCGACGGCGTGCTCACCCTAACGGGCGTAGGCTCCACGTTTGATGCGACTGGCGCGATTCACGTCGGCTACAACGGAACGGGCACGCTCAACATTTTTGCGGGCGGGCTGGTTGATCCGCCGGACTTTTACATTGGCGAATTCGCGAATGGCGTGGTCAATGTCGACGGCGCGGGCTCGACGCTTGAGGCCGGCAATCTCACCATTGGCGTCGACGCGACGGGCGACCTCAACGTCACAAGCGGCGGCGCTGTCACCAGCGACCTCGCCACACTGGGCCAGAACAGTGGCGGCGTGGGTAATGTCACCATCGACGGCACGGGATCGTCATGGACGAACGATGGTCAGCTTATCATCGCCAATGCCGGAACGGCGACGGCTACGATTCGGAACGATGGCGACGCGAGCGCGACAGGCAATGTGACGATCGGCGATGTGTCGGGCTCGACCGGCGCGCTCAATGTCGATGGCGTCGGATCGACATTCGACGCGGCAGCTGATCTCACGATCGGAAGCAGCGGCAGCGGCTCGGTCAACGTCACCAATGGCGGCGCGCTGACAAGCGTCAACACAGCCGTCGGCGTGAACGCCGGAAGCTCCGGTGCAGTTCATGTCAGCGATACAGGCTCGAGTTGGAGCAATTCAGGCTCCCTCAGCATCGGTGTTGCGGGCGATGGCCAAATGTTCGTGCAGGATGGCGGTCAGCTCAGTGCGCTGGCGGGCGCCACGATTGCCACGCAGGCGGGCGGTACTGGCAGCGTCACTGTTGACGGCGTCGATGCGCTGTTCGCGGCGGGTGACGATTCCAGCGATCAGCTGATTGTTGGTGATGGCGGCGACGGCTTGCTAGATGTCAGCAACAACGGTGCGGTCACCAATGCTGGCAACACTGTCGCAGGCAATCAACTCGGTGGCACGGGCACGATTACTGCCCACGGCGCCGGAACGCTTTCGACAAATGGTTTGACAATTGGCGCCGCAGGCGCTGGCACGCTCAACGTCTACGACAGCGGCAGTTCGGTTCACGCATCGACGGCGGTGATTGGATCGCTCGCGGGCAGCGATGGCGAGGCGAACGTTCACGATAGCGGGGCTTTTAGCGTCGACGGCGCGCTCACCGTTGGCGACGCTGGAGCGGGCGCTCTCAACGCCACCGCGGGCGGAGCAATGTCCAGCAATGGCGGATCCATTGGCAGCGCTGCGACTGGCGACGGCACGGCAATCGTTGATGCGTCAACATGGACCGCCGACACCGGCGGCAACGGCTTCATCGTCGGTGATGCGGGCGCGGGCGCGCTGACCGTTCGCAACGGCGGATCGCTCTCCACCAATACCGCCACCATTGGCGTGACCGGCAGCGGGCAAGCGACGGTCACGACTGGTGGGCAATGGACGTCCGGCGCCATGAACGTCGGCTATGATTCCGGCGGCGCGCAAGACACGCTGACCATTAGCGCCGGCGGCGGCGTCAACAGCACAAGCGGACAGATCGGCGTGCTGGCCGGATCGAACGGCGCCGCGAACATCACCGGCTCTGGCTCTGGCTGGACCATCGCCAATTCGCTCGTTGTCGGCGCGGGCGGCGCAGGCGCGCTGACCATCGACGATGCGGGCGCGCTTTCGACGGCGAACGCGGTAATTGGGCGCGACGCGGGCTCTTCCGGCTCTATTGCGATCGACAACAGTGGCTCGTGGACGAATACGAATGCGCTCAGTATCGGCGGCAATGGGAGCGCGGGCGGCGCAGGCTCGCTCTCCATCAGCAATGGCGGCTCCTACGCATCCTTGCTGGGTCAGATGTATGTCGGTAATGGCGGCGGAGGATCGGTGACCGTCGATACGGGCGGCACGCTCAATGTTTATGATCTGCAACTCGGTCTGCTCAGCAGTGGCGAACTGCACATCGCGAGCGGCGGCATCGTCACCAACACGTTTGCGACAGTGGGATTCAACCACGCCGCTTCCGCTGACGTGGATGCTGCGACCTGGAACGCAACCAATCTCTATGTCGGCGAAGCGGCAGCAGGCGAGCTAACGCTTACCAATGATGCTCAACTCGTTGGGACTCAGATCGTGCTTGGTGATGCCGCGGCCGGAGATGGCACGCTAACCGCAAGCACTAGCTCCGACATTTTGCTCAGCGGCTCGGCCGTAATCGGCAATTTCGGCCAGGGGCAGCTCACGCTGCAAACCGGCGCGACGATGGGCAGCGGCGTCGGCGTGATCGGGCAGCAGACTGATTCATTCGGTCGCGTCGATGTCAGCGCCGCGACGTGGACGAGCACGGGCGCACTCTATGTTGGCTACAATGGCGAAGGCGAACTTGGCGTCTCCGCAGGCGGCTCGGTTTCCGCCGATCAAACTTATATCGGCTATGGCGTCGCCAGCAGCGGCAGCGTTGTTGCCGAGGACGCTGGATCGAGCTTCTCGACCGGAACAGGCAATGTTGTCATCGGCTATTCCGGCGATGGCTCCTTCCATCTCCTTGGTGGCGCGACGGCCACAACTGGCGTCGTGTTCGTCGGCTACAACGCCGGTTCTTCAGGCTCGCTAGAGATCGATGGCGCCGGATCGCAACTTGATGCGTCGCAAGCCGTTCAGGTCGGCCGCGATGGCGGTGGGTCCCTCGACATCACCAATGGCGGCGTCCTGAACAGCGTTGGCGGCTACGTCGCCTCCACGGACGTGGGCACGGTGAACGTGAGCGGCGCCGGATCGGAGTGGAACAGCACGCTCGGCATCCAAGTTGGCGGCGCCGGGATCGCAACCTTCATTATCTCATCCGGCGGTCTCGTGAACACCACGTCGATCACGCTGGGTGACTTCACCGGCGGCTCCGGCCACATGGTTGTTAAGAACGACGGATCGCTACTCAGCGCTGGCGGAGCTCTTATCCTCGGTGAGCAAGGCCAAGGTATCCTCAGTGTGTTGGATTCAGGCGAGGTCGGCGCCGATAGCGCGATCCTTGGTGACGACGCGAGCGGCCGCGGCACACTCAATCTCTTTGACGCGGCGTCGACGGTCAATGTGACCAACGACATGGTCGTCGCCAATCTCGGCCGGGCGTCCGTGTTCGTGGACGGTGGCAGCTTCTTGAATGACGCCACAGCCTATGTCGGCGGCGGCGCCTCCGGCATCGGCAGCGTCGCTGTGCGGGGCGTTGGCTCCGCGTGGAACAACAGCAACGTGGTTGTGATCGGTTACGATGGGCTAGGCGCCGTGCAGGTCGCGGATGCCGGCACGCTAAACGCAACCAACGGCATTGTACTCGCGCTCAATGCAGGCAGCACTGGCACGCTAACGATCGGCGGGACAGGTCCCGTGGAGTCGGAAGGATCAATTACGACGCCCATCATCATGTTCGGCGCTGGCGATGGCAACGTCGTTTTCAATCACAATTCAACAAACCTGGTGTTCAGCACGCCGTTCGCCGGCGCCAGCGGTCTCATCTCGTTCAACGCGGGCACGACAAATCTTACCGGCAATTCTTCCAGTTACACGGGCGCCGCGGCCGTCAACGCGGGCGCCTCTGCTTATTTCAACGCTCTCTTCGGGGGTGACGTCACCGTCAACGCCGGCGCGTTCGCCGGCGGCGCCGGCTTTGTTGGTAGTGTGCACGTCATGTCGGGAGGCGTCCTGGCGCCAGGCAATTCGATCGGGACCCTGTATACAGGCTCGGCGAGCTTCGCGTCCGGTTCGATCTTCCGCGTCGAGGTCAACGGATCCGGCGCGAGCGATCTGCTCAACGCATCAAGCGCTGTTACGATCAGCGGGGGCACCGTGGATGTGCTCGCGGCGCCCGGCGCCTACAATAACGTGACCAATTACACGATCATTCAAGGCGCCAGCGTTTCCGGGGCCTTCTCAAATGTCACCTCGAACTTGGTTTTCCTTGATCCCTCGCTCGCCTATGACAGCTCGCACGTCTTCCTTAGGCTGACGCGCAACGACGTCCTCTTCACGGATGTGGCTGAAACGCCGAACGAGCATGCAACCGCCTCCGGCGTTGATGCGCTGCCACACAGCAACGAACTCTGGCAGCAGATCATCTCCATGAGCGCGGCGCAGGCGCGCGATGCGTTCAATGCTCTCTCAGGTGAATTCCACGCCAATCTGAATGGAGGCGGCTATGGCGAAGCCCTTCGTTCGATGGGCGCCATTCAGGACCGCATCAGCGGGGCTGGCGTAGCGCAAGCGGTTGGCCCTACGATGTACGCTTCGCTCTCGACCCCGACGGGCGCGGGCGCGCCCATGGATCGGACGATCTGGGGCGAGGTGCTGGGCGACTGGGGCAATGTCAGCGGCGACGGCAATGCTGATCGATTCGATTTTGACCGTACGGGTGTCGTGTTCGGTTCGGATTGGGGTGTTCGCAACAAAGGCCTGTTTGGCGTTGCGATCGGCTATCGTGAGATCAAGGCTTCGGAGGATACGCGCGCATCGAGCGGCGACGTTCGAGCCATCGACGCCACACTGTACGCCGGCGCCCGCTTCGGTGGACTGGCGCTGAGTGCGCAGGGCGGAACCTCCTGGCGCACGATTGAGACTAGCCGTCACGTCATCGTTGGCTCAGTGGATCAGCACCTGACAGCGGACTACGACGCCAATTCATGGTATGCGCAGGGGCGCGCAGGCGTGCCGATGGCCGACGCGAATGGCGTTATCGAGCCCTTTGCGGCGTGGGCATTCGTGAGCGTCGACACCGATGGCTTTACTGAGCAGAGCGGCTCCGCGGCGCTCTCCGTCACAAGCAGTGTTCAAAGCGCAACCTTTGCGATGATCGGCGTGCGCGCCACGCGTGCGCTCGGCGCCGGCGGGCGTAGCGGAGAATTGTTCGGATCGCTGGGCTACACGCATGCGAATGGCGATCTCAGCGCCCTCAACTCGATGAGCTTCGCGTCCAATCCTGGCGTCACTTTCGACATTGCCGGCGCGCCAATCTCGACAAACTCCTTTACAGTCGAGGCAGGCGTGAGATGGGCCGTCACCGATCACCTCGATCTCACCGCAGCCTATCACGGTGAGAACGGCGACAGCGATCGTGTGCAGGGCGTCAACGTGAGATTGTCGCTCGCATACTAGTCGTGTCCGACGAGCTTCTTTCCGGCTAGTGATTGGGCGCCAAAAAAGTATCGATTGGACGCGGCTTTCGAGGCAATTCGAAACGGGAAAATTCGTACCCATCCCCATACCCGTTCGAAGGGTCTCGTATGCTCAAGGGCGAACGCGATGCTCGCCAACCAATGCGACGGCGATGCCGACCGACCGTGATTGGTCGCGCCCGCGGTTCGAGTCGTTGATCCCGATGGCCGCATTTGACCCAACCGGACGATCGCGTCGCCGTTTGGAGCGCGCATTTCTGGGGAACTAGGCGGCGGTGACGAGTGGGGAAGGTGAGTCCGGACGAGCGGGAACGCGCAAAGTGAGACGCATTCCTGATGGTTCAGCGGAAATCTTCATTTCGCCACCCATGACGCGTGCCGTGTCCCTTGCGAGCTGCAACGCCGATGCACCAAGTTCGGGAGGCGCTTGTAACGTGCTTGTGCCCATGTCCGGGCGCTTTCCTTCGGCTGTGATTTCCAACCGAAGCTGGGCGCGCCCGCCCTCCAGTATGCCTTTCGCTCCAACCGTTATCGTGCCTTGCGTGGCGAACTCCGCGGCCGCTGACAGCGCCGAGCGCAAACATTGATCGAGCTTTTCGCGGTCGCCGACCCAGATTTGAGAGACCTCGTCCAGATCGAGAACGACCCGCGCCGCCGAGGCGCGCAGGATGGGTTTGATGAGCGCCGCCGCGTCGCCAATCAGCTCAGTAAGATCGAAAGCGCCTACGCCGGCGCTATCCCGGCGCGTTTCTTCGAGCGAAATTGCTAGCATCTGGTTGAGCATTGATGAAAGGCGCGCCCCCGCATCCAGAACCCGGTCGATGTCGGCGATATCCTCATGGCGCCCCCTGTCTAGCGCGGCTTCTTTGAGAAGCTCACTGTATCCGATGATTTGGTTGAGCGGCGTCTTAAGGTCGTTGCCCACATTGGCGAGAAAAAGCGACTTAGCGCGAGCGACTTCTTCTGCGACTTTCGCACGCAAGAGCGTTGCTTCGGCTGCGCGCTGGGCGGTGATGTCACGTGTGACGGCGACCATCTCGATGACCTTGCCGGGTTCGCTACGGTCGAAGAGCGGGGCCGCGCTTTGGTCCATCCAAAGACGCCGACCGGCAAAGCCCACCACTTCAAACTGAAGCTGGACAGACTTTCCGGTAAAGACAGTTCCAATCGCTTCGCGGAATGCTCGGTGATAAGCCGGATCAATGAGATCCAGAAGGTTGCGACCGCGCACCTGATCGAGCGAACTGGCATCAATCATCGCGAGCCCGGCCGGATTGATGTCGATCAACCTGCCGTCTGAATCGACACGTTTGACGCATTCGGGGACGGATGAAAACACCGCCTGGAAACGTCCTTCATCATCCGCGCGAGGTCCAGCCGACATCATTTCCATCCCGAGTCGCGGTTGCACTAAACGGCGCTTCGGACGCACAAACCGTTAATTCGAGCCTTCGAGCGGATCGTCAAGTTGATAGCCCTAGGCGAGGTGCATTCATGGCGCACTCGGGCGGACACGAGATAGGAGCAGAGTACCGTTGCGAGATCGCAAAGGTGTGATGGAGTCAGGAGGTTCGCGGGCGACGATCTCCACTTGGCGGTGACCTTTCAGCGGCAAACAAAGGACACATCGGCGGTGGTCGCCCTCTCGACCTGATGGCTTAAATGCTGGCTGTAGAGATCTTCATCAGTGCATCATGCGTCTCGTCCGACGAACTGCACAGCGCATCGATTTTCGCACTCGGTTTGAACTCATTCTGGGCGCTGGCGCCATAGATACAAAGGCATCGATGGTGCGTGTAATCAACGCTCTTGATGGCGAACATCACCTCAACAAAGTCGCGACGCCATACGGTAGAATAGAACGCGGCCTTATCCTATGATCACAAACGGGATCGATTTTGGGGCAAATAATCGATTTTGCGCGCGCGATTAATCATGAAGCGTAACCCGACGGTAGCTCTGCGTTCGGCATAATCCTCGTGACGTGGGCTCAAGGGCGGTCGCGCAATGATTGGCGCGTTCAGACAAGTAGAAACGACGGTAGCGCGCATGGGCTTGGCGAAGCGCGCGCTCGCGAGCGCGCAGGCGGCCTTTGGTTTTGCCATGGCGATGGCGCTCGTGATGATCATAATCCCGGGCGGGATCGGTTGGTCTCTGGCCTTGGTCGCGCTCAGCGCTGCGTGTGGCGGCGCACTCCTTTTCGTTCTGGCCAAATTGCTCACGCCCCTGACCGGCCTCGCACACGTGCTCGAAGCCAGCGCCGAGGGCGCCGGCAACGAGGCTGCTCCTTCGCGCCCAATCGATTCTATGGCCCGCATGCTAGCCAACGCGGAGGCAATGGCCGCACGGCTGGAAAAGTGGAAGCGTCGCCCTCGCCGTCATCCGCTGACGGGTTTGCCGCTGCAGGACGAATTCATCGCTATCGCCACTGATGACATCGAAGGTGAACCGAAGTCGGTTTTGTTGGGGCTTGTGCGTCTGGCGAACTACGACGCAATGGCCGCCTATGATCCCGTCGGCGCGGAGAACGCATTGAAGTGTTTTGCACGCCGAGTGAAGGAAGCAGTCGATCCATCACGCGCCGTCGCGCACATCGATCGCGACTGTTTCGCTATCTGGTTTCGCGGCGTCGCTCCAGAACAGGAATCGGCCGCCGAACTCAAGGCTTTGAACTATGTCCTTTCGCAGGACATCGAAGCGGGCGCCTTCACGGTGACCCCGGATGTGCAGATCGGTTCGGCTGTCTATCCCGTCGATGCAACCGACGCCGCCAATCTCTTGAGCCGCGCGTTTGTCTCGTTGGCGCGTCCGCAGCGCAGCGCCAATGGAGCACTGGCTTTCTTTGCAATAGCATCGAGCGAGGAAACACGCCGCCGCTTCATGCTTGAGCAGAAGCTGCGTCAAGCGATCGAGCAGCAGCAGCTGGATGTGCACTATCAACCGATCATTGACATCGAAGCGGGCGCGGTAGTCGCGGCCGAGGCGCTGCTTCGTTGGCGCCATCCCGGCATGGGCATGATCGCGCCAAGTGAATTCGTTCCGATCCTAGAGGAGACCGGCCTCATCGACGAGATCGGTTTGTGGGCGCTCAACACTGTTTGCCGTCACTTGCGCGCCTGGCGCGACCAAGGCCTCGATATCCGCGTCGCCGTCAATATCTCAGCGCGCCAATTGCGCGAGCCGCTCTTGCCCCGGATGATCGCACGCACGCTTTCTGCTCACAAACTGACGCCCGCGGACCTCGAACTCGAATTGACCGAGACGGCCGCAATGGAAGATACCGAGCGCACACGCGGTATATTTGAGGACCTCCGTCACGAAGGTTTTGGACTCTCCATCGACGATTTCGGCAGCGGCTACTCGAACCTCGGCTATTTGCGCGCGTTGCCGTTTTCCAAATTGAAGATCGACCGCGAATTCGTCTCTCATGTCGACACCCGCCCCGGAAGCCGCGCCATTTGCAAAGCGATGATCGAGCTTGCGAATGGGCTTGGTATCACTGCGCTCGCAGAGGGCGTGGAGCGCCGCGAAGAAGTGGAGATCCTAAACCAATTGGGATGCACGACGTTTCAGGGTTTCTATTTCGCTCAACCAATGGCGGCAAAACTGCTTAGGGCCGCGATCGAAACCGGCGATTGGCGCGAGCTCGCGCATTCACCCGTGCACCGCCAGCAGAGCGAATTGAGGAGACGCCTCGGTGAGTAGGGCGTTCAGCAGATTCACTGGCTGCATCGTCGCGCTTGCCGCGCTGGCGGCTTGTGCGAGCATGCCGATGGGAGCGCGTTCGCCTACGCAGAGCGCAGCGATTGCGAGCGCCCAGTCGGCGCAAGAGCGCGTGCACACCGCCATGGAAATGCTCGACCGCGGCGAAGAAGTGCGGGCGCGAGCATTGCTTGAACGCATCTTGCGAAACGAGCCAGGTAATTCTAGCGCCCGGCGCCTGTTAGATGAGATCAACATCGACCCACGGCGTCAACTTGGCGAGCGCAGCCACGCCTATACGGTGCGTGACAGCGACACGATGACGAACCTCGCGGAGCGTTTTCTCGGCGATCCTCTCCTTTTCTACGCATTGGCGCGTTACAACGACATGGCGCCCAATCGGCTGGCGCCGGGGCAGGTCATTCAAATCCCGGATCGAGGCCGCCCCAGCGTCGCGATGTCGTTGCGCGGTACAACCGCCCTGAACGACCTCGCGCCCCAAAGCGCGCTTGTTGTTTCGCCCGTGGACACTGCGAGTGACGCGCGCGCCAATCAATTGCGCTTGCAAGGGCTCGAACGGCTCAACGCGGGCGATGCCGACAGCGCCGTTGTGCTTTTGAGCCAGGCGCGCGCGATTGACGCTGGCAATCCCGCCATCGAAGCCGACTTGAACCGTGCACGCCGCATTCAAGCATCACTGCGCGCGCATTGAGAGGACAAACGTGAAACTCGTCGGCCGTTACCAAATTGAAGCGCGGATTGGCCAGGGCGCCATGGCCAATGTCTACCGCGCGTTTGATCCGGGCATCAGTCGCGTCCTGGCAATCAAAGTATTGAAGCGCGAGTTCTGCCGCGATCCCGATTGCGCCAAGCGCTTCCTTAGGGAGGCGAAGGCAGCGGGGGCTTTGTCGCATCCGAATATCGTCACCATCTATGACGTCGGCGAAATTGAAGGCTTCCCCTACATCGCCATGGAATTGTTAGAGGGCGTGCCCCTCGACGCGACGCTTCGCGAGCGTGGCAAATTCAGCATCAGCGACGTTCTCCACGTCGGCGCTCAACTTGCCGAGGCGTTGCACTATGCACATGGTCAAGGCGTTGTGCACCGTGACATCAAGCCCTCCAACATTCTCCTCAACAAGGATGGATCGATCAAAATTCTCGACTTCGGTATCGCTCGCGTCACTGAGAAGAATACCGCAAGCGAGGCGGAACTGGTCAAGACACAAATCGGGCAAGTGCTTGGCACCCCGCGCTACATGAGCCCAGAACAGGCAATGGGGCGCGAACTCGATGGACGATCGGATCTCTTTTCCGTTGGGGCCATCCTCTATGAGATGCTGACGGGCCAGCCTGCATTTAATGGCTCGAGCGCCGCAACACTTGCGCTGCAAATCACAACAAAGAAGCCCGCGCCGATTACGGTGCAACCAGAATGCCCGCCTGGGCTCAAATTTATTGTCAGCAAGCTCCTCGCTAAACGCCCCGAAAGGCGCTTTGCAAACGGCGAGCATCTCGCGCAGGCCATCGCGCGAGAATGCCGCTCGCACGAAGCTGTCCTTCACGAGGGGATGGTCCGTCGCTTGCCACTGCAAGTGCGATTGACGGCGGCGATGACGGCAATCGTCGCCATCGTTCTGGCCGGGTCGATCAGCTTTGTGCTCGATCAGCAATATCGCGCCATGGAGCAATTGGCGATCACCTCAGGCTCGTCGGTTGCATCGTTTGTAGCGAGCAATGCCGCCTTGACCGCCGTCGACAATGCCTCGCGATCGGAGCCCGAGCGCGATTGGCTGCCAGTCCAGGCGTTCGTGAACACAGCTTCGCGTGACCCGAACGTGACCCAAATGATGGTCGTCGACAGCGACGGCGTCGTACGCGCGGCGACCGATCCGAATTTGGTCGGATCGCACTATCTTACGCCCCAAGGCCGACGCATCTTAGGCAACGACGCCGCCATCAGCGTCACCTCCGTCCGTGGCGTCAATCATGTCGATAGTTTCCGTTTTGCGGCGCCCATCAGATATGGCGCGCATCAGTTCGGATCAGTCGATGTGAGCGTGCGTAAGACCGGTTTGCAGGCGGCAGCGGATTTGGCGCGGGCTATGTTGATCGGGTTGGGCGCGCTTACCCTTATCGTTGTTATGGCGCTTTCGTTCACAGCCTCTTATCTTGTGCTTGGCCCCGTTCGGCGCCTTAAAGCCGCCTTCGACGATGTTGCCGGCGGCGATCTCGAATTTCGCATTTCTCACCAGCGCCACGACGAGTTCGGCGATCTTTTCAATGGCTTCAACGCTTTCGTCGCTGCCGTGCAGCGGCGCCTCGACGAAGGCCCCACGCTTGGGGTGCAGGCTACGATGGTCAGCACCCCGGCAGCGCAGAGCGACGTGTTCGGCTCACCCAATGACGAAACGTTACTGGCGACGATGGTCAATGCGCCGCTCCCTGAAGAACTACCTCGGGAAGCCAACGACCGGGAGCAGCAGGCCGCGGTCCTGCAGGTAGAAGGCTGTCTGAAGCCCGATGAACACTCGGAGGAGGCGGCATGATCCAGCTTCGCCTCTTTCGCGCCACTGAACCATTTCAACAGATCGACGAGCGTTCCCTGGATCAAGGCGACCTCGTCATCGGACGCGACCCCAGCGCGCATTGGATGATCGTTGACGAGAGTTGCGAAGTCTCTCGCCGCCACTGCATCATCAGCCTCAAGGAGGAAGGCGCTGTTCTTCGCGACACCAGTTCGAATGGCGTCTTCGTTGGCGACGAACGCAAGCGGGCTCCGCGCGACGGTGAACTGGCGCTGGCGCGACACGAGACATTGTATCTTGGCCAATTCCTGATCGTGCTCGAGCCACGGCCGGAGACGCCGGCCAATGACGGCGGTGTCTTCAACGACCTGTTTCAAACTGCTATTTCCCCCGACGCGATCCAAGTGCGAAGCGAATGGGACGGCGAGGGCGACCTCAGTCCAGCCAATGATTCAGCTCCACAGACGGACGCCGCGCTTCTCGACGCTTTCTGCGCTGGCGCTGGTCTCGATGCATCGAGCTTCATGGGCGAAGACCCCGCGAGAGTAATGGAGCGGGCGGGCGCGATCTATAAGCAGATGGTGCTTGGGCTGGGCGACCTCTTGAACGAGCGTCATATCGTCAAAGGCGATCTCAATATGGATCGCACGACCGTCGGCGCGACCGGCAACAATCCGTTTAAATGGGCGCCCACGCGGCGGGTCGCCATCGATCTCCTGCGCGAGCGGCAGGATGGATTTCTGTCCGGCGCTCCCGCACTAAAGGCTTCATTCGAGGATTTGAAGAAGCATGCGTTGTGCTTGATGGCAGGTTCGCGCGCTTCGGTTGACCACGTACTGCGCACCCTCGCACCCGAACTCATCGAAAATCAGGTGACCGGTCAGGGAGCCGTGCGTTTCAACAAATCCGAGTCGCTATGGCGCGCCTATCAAAACGCACATACTCACCTGGCAGACGAGGATCCGATGGGAGCGCAATGCTCCGTCAATCGCGCCTTCAAGTCCGGGTATGAGCGGCGTTTGCGCGATTTGGACGAAGGCGGTACCAGATCATGAGCGCGCACGCTTCCGTTAGAAACGCGCGGACAACATCTCACGCCCCACATCTCGGGAAGCTGAAGTTTCTTTCGGTAGCGCGAAGCCACATAGGCTGCGTGCGCAAGCACAACGAAGACGCCTTTTTGGATTGTCCCGATACTGGCCTTTGGGCCGTTGCGGATGGCATGGGCGGCCACGAAGCCGGAGACATCGCAAGTACGGCCGTCATTGACGCGTTGAGCCAGGTGCGTTCGTTCGACTCGGCTTACGCCTATCGTCATGCAGTCTGCCTTGCGCTTCGTGACGCCAACGCTCGTTTGCGCGGGCGCCGCGGCGAGCGCGGCGCTGGAATTTGTGGCTCGACTGTCGCAGTTCTCATTGTTCATCAGAACCATTACGCTTGCATCTGGGCCGGCGACAGCCGCGTTTATCTTTACCGCGACGGTGAAATTCGGCGTCTGACGCGCGATCATAGCGTTGTGCAAGCCATGGTCGACGCTGGTGAACTGAGCGACGACCAAGCGCGAGTTCACGGCGGAAATCACGTGATTACACGCGCCGTCGGCGCGGCGGACACGCTTGAACTCGAATGTGTTCACGGGCCCATCCGGGCTGGCGATCGTTTCTTACTGTGTACGGATGGTTTGACTGGGCTTGTACGCGATGCAGAGCTCGGCGCCTTTTTGCGCCGCCCTCCTCTTGAAGCATCGCTCGGTAAGATAATCGCAGCGGCTCTTGCTCGCGGTGCGCCTGACAACGTCACGGCCGTATTAGCAGCAGCCGAGTCGCGGTAGAGCTGAGCTAAGCGCATCGCCGCGGTGGATAGCGCCGACACGCCAAATAGAGTAAGCGCCCGACCAGCGCAGCGTTAATTTGCAGCGCGCTTGTTGAATTTGAGCGGCGCCGCGCGCGCACGATGCGTGAACGCTTGTGAATTTGCGCTTCTCCATCATCGTGCGATGTCACACGAACAGTTCGTGATTTTTGACAATATCGAAATCGGACAAGCCTATCCGCATCTGCGCAACAACATCTCGCAACTGCTGCTCGAATTGCGCGCCGGCAAAGACCGCGCCGCGGCCTTATTCGCGCTCGCCGATCGCCTAGGTCTCGAAGAAGCGCAATCCTTTGCCAACATGATCGTGCAAGCCGAGCAGTTGGGCTCCGGCATCGCCCAAACGTTGCGCGTCTGCGCCGACGATATGCGCGACCGCCGCCTCCTGCGCGCGGAAGAGTACGCACAGGCGCTCCCGGTCATGCTGGTTGCCCCGCTCGGGATCTTCATTTTCCCGGCTATCCTGGTGGTGACCCTCTTGCCGGCCGGCATTGGGATCTACGACGCCTTCCTCGCGCCGGGACGCTGACGGCCCGGAACTCATCTTGTGGGCGTCGGACTGGCGATCAGCTCGTGTAGGCCCTTGCCGAAGTCGCGCAAGGCATCGACCTCCCGGGGTGGTGCGCCTGGCGTGCGGTTGGCGTCGAGGAGGAAGGCTTCGCCATTCTGCTCGACATAGTCGAACTTGCCGTAGTCGAAGCCAAGTCGACGTCGCTTTACGCGCATCGTTGGATGGACTTCGGCGGCTTCCATACGAAGCGTGTTACCGACCTTAATGATCGGCGAGTTCGAGATGTGGCGCATGCATCGTTCGTACGAACCCATGAACAACCAGACGCGCATCGCGTAGCCTGCGCCAACGCGCTCCGGCACGAAACGCTCGACCACGAGCGCCGGATCGCTCCAGATGCCGTCTGAGACCTCATCCTTGTGATTGAGCACTTGATACTCGGGTGAGAGCACTGCGCCGGGATGTGGCGCCGGCCGGCCGCGGCGCTCAGCTATGCGATTGTGAAGGACTTCGCGACGGCCACCGAAATTGAGATTCGATTTGACGATTACCGGCCCCTCCCAGGGATCGCCGGGTGAAAGAACCGCATCGCTGATCTTGCGCTTGGAATTGTCGCTGCAACCGAAATTCAATGTGTGCTTGAAGTTTTTCGCGAGAGCCAGATATTCCGGGGCGACGACGGTCGCATCCACGTGAAGGATGGCGGCGTCGCCGGCGTACGGCTGCGCGCCTTTGACCACACGCCAGCTATGTCCGAGCGCCTCCGCTCCACGCAGTACGCGCTGCAAAAGGTAGCCGCGCGAAGCCGGCGAAAACGGCAAGTGAAAGTCATCGAACGTATCGTATTCGTGCGTGAAAACGATGATCTGAGCCACGTCCCCTCCAGCTGGCGGCGAAGGATGGGCGCTGGTCTCTCAAGCGCCAATTCTTGACGAGCGATCGCGGGCTTTGCCGCCAGACACTTCCAATGCTCAATGCGGGAGCCTGGCCGAGAGTTCCAGAAGCGTGTCCTTTTCGAGAAAAATTTGCGGCGGCGGGCTTGCGGACTCGCCGCCGCAACCGTGTGCCTTACGACCAGTAGCGACGCAGTGTTGCCATTTGCGGCCGGTCGACTGGATTGGAGAGGGAGGCTGGCCGCAGGACGAAAGGATAATCGTTATCCCACCAATCGCCGCCGCCCCAAGCGGTCCAACCCAGCCACACGTCGCGATTATTGGCGATGTGCCCGAGCAGTTTGCTCAGCTCGGTCGCACACGTGCCGCTTGTACCGCCGGCAAACTCGCCAAGGAAGCCGCGCTTGTGATTCTGCTTCGCCCAGGTCGTAAAGGGCGCAAGCCGTTTGCCGGAATCCACAACGCATGTGGGATGCGTGCCGCTTGAATCGCTATCTAAGTATTGGTGCACGTCGAACGCGAAGTTGTTGGCGGAATCGCGTATGCCCAGCATCGCCTGAGCATTGCCGCTCGACACCCAGGAGTGCGCGCCAGACCAGGCAGTGCCCGACGCGAGAATGAGCTGGCGAGCGCCCGCGCTGCGTATCGCGCTGATGGCTGCGTTCTGCACATTGACGAGCGTCGCCTTGTCCTGGTCGTGCGGTTCGTTGACGAGGCCATAGATGACCGGACGCGCGCGATAGCGTGTGGCAAGGCCCCGCCACATTTGCGCGAAGTGCGCCGCTGTGACGGCGCCGGACTGCCCGATGATGTAGACCTGTCCATTCTGACGCCGCCGCCCGTATTGATGGGCATCGAGCACGATCGACATGCCGAGACTCTGCGCCTCGCTCACAGCAGCGTCGATCAATCCGAGATATGACTGACTGAACGAGCCGCCGAGCGTTGGCTGCAGACGCTCCCACAAGAAGGGAAGGCGGATCGTCTTCGCGCCGCGCGACTTGTAGTACGACATTTCGGAAGGATTGGCGCAGCAATAGTTTGTATTGAGTGTGCCCGGCAGTTTCGACGAGCTAAACTCCAATCCCGCGATATTGACCCCTGCCTTCAGTGGTTCGACGCCCGCCATGGCCTCGGGCCCGACCAAAGCCGAGCCGACAGCCGCGCCGACAAAGGCGCGCCGTGATAGTGTGTTCATTCCGCTTCCCTCTAACCTACGCCGCCCAACACTTCGATATTTTCAATGCCTCGCACGCCGCCGTGGCGGGACAATTGTACGATCACGTCGATGACAGATGCCGCATATTCGATTGTCTCTGCGCGCGGCAGCGCCCAACCGGCCTGAAGAATCATAAACGCAATTTGCGCAAGCGCGCCGCGCGGCGAGCTGGCATGCACCGTTGTGAAGGAGCCAGGATGGCCGGTGTTGACGGCGCGCAAGAACGTCGCTGCTTCCTTACCCCGAATTTCGCCAACGATGATGCGGTCGGGTCGCAGGCGCAAACTCGCTTGCAACAGGTCTTCGACGCCGATTTTGGCTTCGCCCATCTCGCCCTTGACCGCGATCAGACCGACGGCATTGGTGTGCCGCGAGGCGATCTCAGGCGTGTCCTCGACAATGACGATGCGCTCGTCCTGCGGCACGAGCTTCAGCAAGCTGTTGAGGAACGTTGTCTTCCCTGAAGACGTGCCGCCCGAGATCAGGATGGTGCGCCGTTCGGCGACGGCGCGGCTGAGGAAGGCGATGGGATCGCGCCGTGCTTCACCTGTCTCATCGTTCGTCCGCTCACGGCTAGTCCGCGCGTGCAGCGGCGCGGCTCTGAAAGCTTCGAGTTCGAGTTCAACAGCAAGGTGTCGGCGAATGGCAAGCGCCCAGTGTCGACGCGTCGCGGGTGGTCCGACCATCTGCACGCGCGCCCCATTCGGCAGCGCGGCTGCAAGTAGCGGATGTTCGCGATTGACGCCCTGAGATGTGATCCGAGCAATCTGACGCGCCAATTGCTCGAGCAACTGATCGGTGATCTCGGGCGCTTCGATGCGCTGCATCTGCGGCGCGCCCGACACTTCGATCCAAACCTCGCCGGGACGATTGACGATGATCTCGTTGACCTTCGGATGCTCGAGCCACCTTGCGAAGGGCTTGAGATACGAGTGTAGATAGGCGCTATCAAAGGGGATGGGGTGGGCTGTCTGCATCAGTCAAAGGTCAGATCTCGTGTTGTGAAAACTTGGATCGGCGTGCCGATAGGGACGCGTATGGTGGGCGCTGCGCGCGCATCAGATTGCGTCATCGAACCAGCGGCGCTTTGTGCGACCGAGTTCGTGCCAATGACGATGGTTGGTGAAGCGGCGTTCGCAAGCGCGGGCAGCGCGCCCACAAGGGAGTAAAGCAGCGCCGAGCCAAAGTTCTGCGCGAAGTGTCTGTCGACTTGCCCTGCAACACCTGCCGCGCCGCTAGCATCAACGGCGGGCGACGCAAGGTCGATCGAAACGCCGTCAGGCCGAATAAGGCGCGACCAGGCGATCATCGCGCGGCTCTGTCCTGGCGTTGCGCTTCGGTATTGTCCCACCAGCCGGCTGCCGCGTGGAATAAGCACGGCGGAGCCGTCGAAGCTGCGCACATCGCGGCTTACAATCGCGCGGGAGTTCCCGGGTAGATCGGTGTTGAGAGCCGTCTCCAAGACGGCGGGAATGATTGTGCCAACAACGATTGTTGTGCTCAGATTGCCGGGCTGCACGGAGTGCGCGCCGGATTGAACGCCGGCATTCAGCGCAAACGATTCGGCATTTTCGCGCGTGGTGTTGCCTGTTGCTCCCTCTTCGTGCGCGGCGGCGGGCGCGGCGCTTTGCGCCGCAGCCGTATTGTCGAGCACCATAGGTATTGCCTGTGAGGGCGCAGCTTCTGCGGCCGCCTCGCCATCCTCCTGGGCGGCGGCGTCTGTTGGTGGCGCAGGCGGGAGCGCCTGCACGATCTGCGGCTGCTCAACTGGCGCCGGCGCCACAACAATCGCACGCGGCGCAGGCGCATTGCGATGGTTCGCAAGCGAGATGAACGTGAGCGCGCCGATCGTCAGCACGCCGACAATGCCAGCCGCCAACCCGAGCCCATCCGTCGCGCGACGTTCGCGCGCAACTAGCGGGAGCGACTGATAAAAGCGCGCATCGAGCAGATCCTCGCCCGACAGGTCGAGGCGCGGGTCAGGACTCCCTCGGTCAACGATCTTCATGGCGCGCTCCGCAGAAGAAGAGGAAGCAACGTCGATTGCGCGGTCGCGGCGACTGCGCATCGAGCGCAGGCGCGGCAGTGTAGCCGTCGTTGAAGAGTGTTGTGACTTTCTCGCCTTTGCGGAGGACAAAGCGAGGAGCGATCTGGTCGACAACGAGGTAGTCGCCGCGGCTCACAAAATTGGTTGGTGTCTCTGATCCATCTGCCGCAACGGTGAAAACAGCGGGCGTCGCCGAGCCATCGGCCCACCGGAAGTATGTGGCGTGTCCGTCGTCGAAGATGCGTTGTGGAACGTTCTCCGCCGCGCCGCTAAACGTGTATGCGGCATTGCGCTGTTGGGCGGCGCCACTAACGGACGCCGGAGATTCAGAGGCGGTCTGAACGACCGGCGCGGCGAGATCGGCGTAATGGAAGCGGAGATAGTAGGGCGCGTCGCCACGATGGCAGGCGGGTGTCGCTTCGGCGATCAGCTCGAAGATATAACGCCGGCGGCTCGTCGCCACGGTCATGTTGCTGTGCGATTGTGCCTGCGTTGGCCGGATAAACAGCAGATCGGCGCGCGCGTTCGGCACCACTAACCATTGCTGTGCGTCACCGACACCGACATTCTCGATCCGCTCGTCTGACGCGAACTCGATCATCGTCTGGAAGCCGAGGCAGGCGTCGATGCGCACGACGCGCTCGGGGTTGAACTCGATCTGCTGAATGCGATCGTCTGCGCTCGCAACGGTCGCCACGAAAAGCGTGGCGAGCGCCGCGAGGGATGCCGTGAGGTTCATGCTGCATCCATCCGGTAGCTGCGTCCAAGCCCGATGCGGCGCGTACGCGGTCGACGCAACGGAGCAGGCTCGTGGGAGGAAGATTCAAAGGCGATGGGGGACCGAAGCGCCGGCGCGCGTTCACGCACAATCGAGGCTATCAGGTCGGAATTCCTGTCGTGGGTTTGCGCAATGAAGGCGGCTGTGCGAGCCGCAGCTGGGGCTTCGCGCGATTCTTCCGGCGAAGCCGCATGCTCGCTTGCGCCGCGACTCACGCGCCATCCGCGCGTAAGGCTGATCGCGGTCCAGGTCGCCGCTACGAGTAACAAGGCGTAGATTGCCGCGCCCAAAGACAACATCACGACGGGCCGGAGTGACTGCACAGACCCGGCGGGATCCTGAGCAATCGCCGCGATCATGGGTCCGAGCAGCGCCATCACGCCGGAGCCGGCGAGCACGATCAGCATAGGCGCTAGCGCAATTGCCACTGTGGTGCGTAGCCACGCTTCGAAGAGGCCTCGCGTCGCATCGAACAGGGCGAGCACGACGAACAAAGGACCGAGGCCCAGCAACAGTGCGAGAATGACGCGCGAAGCGATTAGCAAACCTAGCGTCGTGAAGAGCAGCGTGAGGCCGCTTCCCCAGACGAGGGTTTTCGCAATGCCGGCGTTCTGCGCGGATTCCGGATTGAGCCCCCCGACGCTTTGCGCCGCCTCGACGACATGCGCGAAAAGCGCATCGAGCCTGCTTGTGAAGGCGTGCGTCGCGCCTTGCGAAGCGCCCATGAAGGTGGAGGCAATCTGGTCCGGGCCAGCCGTGAGCAGACCTTGGATGACAATCTGATAGGCCTGCCACGATGTGGCGAAGGTGAGCACCAGCACGAGGGCCACGGCTTTCGGTGCTAACGCGGGCAACGTCACTCGAGTGCGGCCCGTCAGAAAACCAAAGGCCAGCAGCGCAACGTAGATTGTCAGGAGCGTTGTCAGCGCAAGGCTGAACACGCCGCCGGTTGCAAATAGGCGCGCATACGCGGACGCGACGCCCTGATTGACCTGGCAATCGATCGCACTGAGCGCGGCCGTCATGGAGGCGTTGTCGCCGAGCGGGATGGCGGGGCAGGTCAAGAGGCCGCCTCCTCGCGTTCCAGCTCATGGCGCAGAGCCGCGCTGCCCGGATAAGGCCCGCCCGTGAGTGCGTGCCACCACGCCGACGGGTGATTGCCGAACCGCCTCCGCAACTCGTCGAGCCTCCGCACACTCGCTTCGCGGCCCGATAGGGCAATGAGCAGATCTGGCATGGAGGAAAGATCAAGGCGCACGATTGCACTTTGGGCGCCCTGTTTGACCAGGAAGCAGTGTGCGTGGCCGGGCAGCGATTGGACCAACGCGAGCTCCTGCTCCGTCAGCCCAAAGCCTGCGCAATAATCGGTCGCGCTCGCGCGCGGATTGGGCATGAAGATTTGCGTCGCCGCTTGTTCGATGATCGGCGTGGATGCACTCGACGCAAGAGCGTCGCTTGCGCTTTGCGTGCCGAACCCGACGATCGCGTTGCGCTTGCGCAGCGTCTTCATCCAGTCGCGAATACGCGCAGCGAAGACGGGGTCGTCGAGCGCCTTCCAGCCTTCGTCGATCAGGATGATCGCGGGCGAGCCATCGAGTCGCTCTTCGATGCGATGGAAAAGGTACATAAGAGCTGGCGTGCGCAAGGATGGTTCGTCGAGCAGCTCGGTGATGTCGAAGCCGAGCACGCGTTGACTAAGATCGAGTTCGTCGCGCTCATTGTCGAAGAGCCAGGCGTTTTCGCCTGCACCGCACCAGGGCGCCATGCGCGCGGCCAGGTCGTCTGGGCCCGGGCGGCTCGATCCGCCGAGCAGTTCGCGGAAGTGGCGCAGTTTCCGCAATGCAGGCTCGTGCTCGAAATTCGCGGCGACAGCGCCAGCAATCAGCGATTCATCCGCCGGCGTTAGCTTTTCGCCCGGTCGAGAAACAAGCTGTGTAATCCAGCGGCGCAGGAAGGCGCGCGTTGCGTTGGAGTCAGGGAGTCTTAGAGGATTGAAGCCGGTCGGCGCGCCAGCCCGGATGCTGGCGTAGCGGCCGCCGATGCCCCGCACGAAGATTTCTGAGCCACGATCTTTGTCGAAAAGAATCGTGCGCGGTCTGATGCGCTGCGCCTGCGCAGCAAGGAAATTGAGAACGACAGTTTTGCCGGAGCCGGACGGGCCAATAACGGTGAAATTGCCCGTATCGCCATTATGGAAGTTGAAGAAATAGGGCGTGCTCGCGGTCGTCTCGAGCACGCTGATCGCGGGGCCCCAGTGATTGCCGGCAGGTTCTCCACTTGCATGCCCGTGCAGCGATGCGAAGCTGGCGAAGGCGGCGGTCGAAACCATCGACGTTCGCGCGGCGTAGTCTTCATTGCCGGGAAACTGCGCCCAAAAAGCGGGTTCGAGCGCCATTTCCTCGCGCACTGCGACAGCCCCAACATCCGCCAAAGCGGATGCGCATTCAGCCGCGGCGCGATCAAGGTATTCAAGTGTAGGGCCCGTGACGAGAAGACTCATCGCGTGTTCGCCCAAACCGGAGCGTCCGGCGGCAATGTCGTCTTTGGCCTGCACGAGCCCTTGCCGCAGGGTCGCGGAATCCTCATCCGCGGCACGCAGACGGCGCAACGCCAGATCGACTCGCTCGTTTGCAATCTGCCGGTCTACGAACGCGAAGCGCTCCGAGATGACCATTTCGTGCGGCAGACGTAGGATGGCGTCGAGCATGCCGGGTGCGGCTTGCGGCGGATAGTCCTTAAGTGCGAGGATCGCCGAGAAGTCGCGCTCCCCACCGGCGCCTTTCCGTTCGATGGCATCGTGGCCGAAGCTGACACGGCGGTAGGGTAGGTGAGACCCTACGTCGCTTTCTGTCGTGAGCATCGGCCGCATCTCGCCGTTAAACAGAGCCGAGAGGAACTCAAGCGGTTCGGAACAGTCGCCGTGGGGAGTATCGTAACTGCCGAGCACACGCGGGGCGTAGCCGCGAAGCGCAGCCATCACAGTTTCGCTGGCGCTGTCGATTTCCCGCAGTTCGCGCGCCAACTGCGCCCGAGCGTTGTTGTGGCGTGAAAGAGAGGTGGCGCGATCGGCGAGGCCAGCTTTGCCCTTGGCCGGCCGGCGCAGAATTGAAACGAAAAGATCGTTCGCGAATTGGCGCCGCTCGCGCAGGCGCGTAGCCCAGCGCCGGTCAATGTCGGCGCACACCGGATCGTCGAAACGGCCTTCGAGACTGACGTTCACGCGCCGCCGGATCACATGATGGTGGATCACGAAACGGGAATGCGCGATTGCGCGCAGCATCGCGTCGCGACCGGCAAGCGCGTGATTGAGGTCGACGCTGTCCGCGGTCTCGTATCCAAGCCCCTGCAGATGCAGCACTTGCAGAAGCGAACCATCGCGCAGCACGATCGTGCGTGCGTTCGCCAATGACGCATACGGCAGGTGTTCGCCTGCTTGCTTCTCGTTCTTTTTGCCCCGCCGTCGTGCCCCAGAAATCGGGGTTGAGGTCATGGGATGTACGTGTTGCAGCGCCAATACGACCAACCGGGCACGCGCGGACATTTGCGCACGCGGGTCAGCCAGAGATCGAAAATGCGCGGTTCATGCAGGCAAGCTAGATAGCCGATTGCGTGCACGATTGCGGCCGCGCCGATTGCCCAGAAACTGCGCGTGATCAGAAAGGCCTCGGTCGTCACGACGCCATTGATGATGAAAAAGGAATAAGTGACGCCAGCGAACATTTGCGGCTGTGTCAGCGCTCGAAACACTGGAATGCGTGCAAGATCTGTCATCAGCCGGCCACCGCGCGAATGCCGGCCACAATGGTAGCGGCGCCAAAGAGGACGAAACAGCCGAGAATGACTGTGGCGCCGAAGCGCCAGTTCATGCGACCCGAAAGCATGAGGAAGCCGATCGTCGCGACTGCGATAACCGCAGCGGTTGTCGCCAGATTGCCAAGCAGCGTTCCCTGTATCCAATTGAGCGCTGCGATGATCGGGCCGGAGCCCGCGGGATTTGCAGTTTGAGCTATCGCCGCGGATGGGGTCACCGCGAAAGCGGCGGTAGCGAGCGCAATGGGCGCTCTGTTTATGGATAAAATCACTGGATCGTCCCTGTCTGTTGGAGGCTTTGCTCTGCGAGCAAATTGAAATTCCGCTCTACGTATTGGCGGGTTTCGGCATAAGCGGACGCAGCGTTGTGGCTCTCAACGGCGCTGGGCCCGGCATTGTAAGCGGCAAGTGCGAGATCGAGGCGGCCGCCGAAATGGTCTATGAGTTGGCGCAGATAGGCTGCGCCGCCCATGATGTTTTCAGTAGTATTGCGTGCGTCGACGCCAAGATCGTTTGCTGTTGCTGGCATCAATTGCATCACTCCAACCGCGCCGGCAGGCGATACCGCATGGGCGGCGCAGTTGGATTCAGTGCGTGCAATCACTTGGACAAGCGTAGCGCTCAAATCATACCGTCGAGCCGCTTCCTCGAAGATCGGCTTAAGACGCTCGTCACAGGAGCTACGCGACTGCGGTACCGCAGGCTCCGCGAGGCCAAGACGGCTCATAGTCCCGTCGGGCGCAATCTCCAGAACCTGTGCAAACGCCGCCGTCGGGGCGGCGCACAGAAAAGCAAAGAGGATGTGCGCGCAATCGCGCCTGACCTGCTTCATCACTCCCACCACTTAACTTAGGTGTGAGCAAACGAAAACAGCGCACACAAGCGGAAGAGTCAGTTGCTGAGCTTACAATGTCAGCTGGTTTACTGACATGCATGCAAACAATACCGCAGACGAGGTGCGAGCATTGAGGTGAGGCGCCACTTTCTTCGCGGCGGTCGCCGAAATCATCGTTCCTCGTAGATCGATCACATGTCGCCTGCGGCAAGCGCTGATGCAGCAGGTGTCTCGAATTCCGCTTCCAGGCCACTGGATTTGAATTCGACGCGCGCCTGAGCGTCGAGTTCGAAGGGCAGCAATTCCTCGATCGTCTGCAGGCCATAACCACGACGCCTTGGTTCGCTCGCCGACGGCCCACCAGATTCGGCCCAGCGCATGCGGAGCGTCTCATCCGCGCCGTCTTTTCGCTCGACATCGAATTTTAGCGACACGCGGCCGCCTGGCTTAGACAGCGCGCCGTACTTCACGGCGTTGGTGGTGAGTTCGTGTAGCACCATGGAAAAGGCTTGCGCCGCATGCGCATTGAGCATCACGTCCGGCGCGGAGACCGAGATATTCTCGCCCTGCTGGTAGAGGCCTAGCTCGCCTCTGCAAATTTCCCGCAGATTGGCGCCCTGCCATTGCGTGCGGCTGAGCAGGGCGTGGGTCTCCGCCATCGAATTGATCCGCCGCTTCAATGTATTCGCCAGCTCATCAACCGTTTCTGTGCGCTCGTAGGAGCGATCGATCATCACGGCCACACGCGTGAGAATATTTTTCACGCGGTGATCAAGCTCGGCCGTGAGATGACGTAGGCGCTGCTCCGTGCGCCGCCGATCAGTAACATCTACGAAGGTGACGACGACGCCGTCGATCTTGTCGTCCAACGTACGGTACGGACGCAGACGCATCAGGTACCAGCGGCCAGCCTTGCTCTCAGCTTCGCGCTCCTGTGGGGCTAAGTCGCGAAGCACGCTGCGCGCATCTTTTTCGAGGTCGTCGTAAGCAAGCTGGTGCGTGAAATCGGTAATCGGCCGGCCTTCATCGCTCGGGGTGATGCTGAACAACTCGGCGACACGCGGCGTGAAGCGCTTGATTCGCAGGCTCGTATCGAGGAAGAGCGTGCCGACTTCGGTTGCGGCCATCAGGTTTTGCTGTCGGGTAGCGGCCCTCGCGCGCGGTCGCCAAGACGCCCGGATCAAGATCGGTAGCGAAGATTTGCATCTCCGGTCGCACGTCGCGTCGCGCCGCCTCTTCGAGCAGCATGATGGCGACGGAATAGGCTTCCTCGCCCGTGGCGCAGCCCGGCACCCATACGCGGATCGGCGCTTCGCCTGCTTCGGTGACGAGCGTCGGGATCACCAGGTTGGCGAGCGTGTCGTACGCCTCGGAGTCGCGGAAGAATGTCGTCACTGAAATGAGCAGATCGGAGAAGAGCGCCGATACTTCCTCGACGTTGTCGCGGAGATAGCGAAGATAGTCGGTCAGCTCTGCTGCGCGACTCAATTGCATGCGCCGCGTCAATCGCCGCATCACCGTCGAGCGCTTGTAGCGGGAAAAATCGTGACCAGTGCGTGCCTGCAAATACCCGAGAATGGCGTTGATCGTGTTCTCGGCGTTGGCTTGGCCGACGGCTTCGACCCGCTGCTTGTCGCGCGCCAATTCGGTCATGCGCTGCGCGAGTTTGCGCACCGGCAAAACCGCATCTGCCAATCCGGTTGCAATCGCGCTTCTTGGCATGGAGCCGAATTCAGCTTCCGCTGGCTCCTGCACAAGAATGAGGCCGCCGTTTTCCTTGATCGATTTCAGGCCAACGGCGCCGTCGGAACCATTGCCGGAAAGAATGATGGCGAAGCCGTCGCCATGATGTTCGCCAACAGACCGGAAGAACTGATCGATCGGTGAACGCCTGCCGCGCGGCTCGTCAAAGTGAACGGCTGAAATGTGGCTATTCGCAACTTCGAGTCTACGATCCGGCGGGATGATGAGGACGGCGTCAGCCTTGATATCAGTCCGTGCGCCGACTTCCTCCACGCTCATTTTGGTCGAGCGGCGAAGAATGGCCGTGAGTTCGCTGGGAACATTGGGATCCAGGTGGGATACGATGACGTAGGCGACACCAAGATCGGGCGGGATTTCTTCAAAAAAGTCCTGCAGGGCGCGTAGGCCACCCAATCAAGCCGGGGTGCATCTATGTCGCGCCTCCGGATCGGCATTTTCTGGTCGATCGTGACGAAACCGCGCTTCTAGGCCGGGGACCGAAGGAGAATTTGTTTAGGCCGGCGATCGATCCGCTCTTCAGATCCGCCGCCACGGCCTTCGATTCGCACGCCGCGGGAGTCATCCTTTCGGGAGGGCTGGATGACGGCTCCGCTGGCCTTGCTGCGATCAAACGGGAACAAGGCCTGGCCCTCGTTCAAGACCCAGAGGAGGCGCAGGTTTCATCGATGCCGCGCGCCGCCATCAAGCACGCTGCTGTCGATCACGTGCTCGCCGCCGACAAGCTTGCGGATTGTATCGTTCATTTCGCACGAGAGGCTCAGTCTCAGCGGAGACCGACAATGGGAAAGGATATGGACCCTGAAACCCGCATCGCCGCGGGCATGGACGCAAGAAAAGTCACCCTGGATGGGAAGCCTTCGATGTTGACCTGCCCCGAATGTGGGGGCGTTTTGCTCGAACTGCGCGAGCCGCCCTTGCGGTTCCGTTGCCACACCGGGCATGCCTACAGCGCTGGTAGCTTAGCGGCGTCGCTCAAGGACAAGAGCAGCGATGCCTTGTGGGCCGCGCTGCGCGTATTGCGGGAACGTGAAATGTTGCTTCGCGAGCGGACGTTCGCCGGCGACAAGAAGACCGAGGCCGATGCCGAAATTGCTGTCATAGAGCAAGTGGCTCAGGGGCTGCGCCATCTAGTCGATAAGTCGCCGCAAAACGGGGAGCGCTCTGAACAGCGCCAAGACTGAGCGGATTTTGCGAATTGCATTGCGAGTGGCTGCGAAACGGAGGACGCTCAGCTCGAAAGGGGCAGCCCATGCCCGCAACCCAAGACATCCGCGATGCGGACTTCCTGTCGGGCAAGCGCGTGCTTGTCGTGGAAGACGAGTATGTGATCGCCTCGGACTTGTCGCACCGTCTCAAAGCCGTCGGTGTCAAAGTGGCGGGGCCTGTCGCGACCGTGGATCAAGCGCTCGCACTTGCCGACGATGGGCTCGACGCCGCAGTGCTCGATCTCAACCTTCACGAGGTCATGGCGTATCCGGTGGCGCGCGAACTCGAGCGGCGCGGTGTGCCGTTCGTGGTGACGACGGGCTACGAGAAATCGTCGATCAGTGAGCCATACATGCACATGCGCACGCTCGAAAAACCGGTCGACTTCGCCGATCTGCGCTCAGCGCTTGTCAAAGCGATGAAAGAAAAACGCGATCAGTCGATGAACTAGCGCGTCAACTGGACGGCCGGCCAAACCAGCGCATGAGCACCGACAGGGGAAACGCAAAGGCCGGCGAGTCGCGCCAACGATCTGGCACAATAACGCGTGCTGCGTCGATCAAGCTCTTCACGGCTGACCGCGCGAAGAGCCATGCGCCGACGCAATAGAAGATTGCGCCGAGCAGCACGAAGACAGCCAACCTTACGAACGCAGGCAGGTGCTCGGCAAACCCTGTCTCGCGAAGCGTGGCGATGAGCGCTAACATTGCGAGGCTAATCCCCATCGGGATCCAGACGCGCCTCAGGTATTCCTTCAGCTTCAGCTGTGGAATCACGCGCGCAGCGACGATCCATGCAGCAAATTCGTGCACGGTGGCTTCGAGGGAGACTGCCGCGGCAACGGCCGTTGGCCCATAACGCCCGGTCCAGGCGATGGCCAGAACGAGCAGCGCAAGCGACGCGGCATTGATGGCGATGATGGCGCTACGCTTGTCGCAAGTGAGAAGTGCATTTTCCGAAAGGCGATTGGTGATGGCTACGGCCCCACCGATCATGAGGAATGCCAAAGGCCAGGCGGCGTCCGCCCAGCGCGCGCCGAGGAAGACTTTGATCAGTTCTGGTCCGACAGCGCCTATGCCGACGAACACCGGAAATGCCGCCACAGCCGCCAGGCCAAGCGACTGGTTGAGCACCGACGCAAGCCGCTCTGGCGTGTCCCTGACGTGCGCGAAAGTTGGCAGCGAAACGCGGGTAATCGCAGCGCTCAACCCCAATTGCAACGCCAGGCGCGTGCGCTTTGCGAAATTATACACCCCAACCGTGGCCGCACCCGAGAACCAGGCTATAGCCATGCCATCAAAAGTCTGTCGCAAGTTCGCGATGAGGTTTGCGGGGGAGATGGCCGCACTCTGCCGTGCGAGCTCAATGAATTCTGCGCGCGTGAACTGAAGCCCCGGCCGCCACTTCGCTTGCGCACCAAGCAAGAGAACCGACGTCACTGCGGCCACCCATTGCTGAAGGATGAGCGCCTCGACGCCCTGGTGCATGTATGCGGCGGCGACGCCCGCTCCGCCGCCAAGCATTGCGCCCAACAAAGAGCGCATCGCAAGCGGTCGAAATTCCATGCGCAGCATCAGCTCCGCCTCGAAGAGGCGTGTGACGGGGAGAAGCGGCAGGATGAGTACGATCTGCGGCAAGACGTAGCTTAGCGCTGGAACGCCGATAGCGCCGCCGATAAAGGGAGCGAGCGAGCCAAGCAGCAGCGCGAGGACAATGGCGAGGCCCAGGCTCAGTGCAAAGGCAGCGTTGAAGCGCGTCGTTTGAAATGCCCCTTCCGAAATCAGATTGACGGCGACGCAATCACTGCAAAAAACGCGCGACAGCTCAAGCATCAGCAATGACACTGCGACAGCGCCGAAGGCTTCCGGCCCAACCGCGCGCGAAATTAGTACAAAAAAGACGAACGCCAGCACCTGCGCGCCGTTGCCCCCGATCGCGGCCCAGGTGACGCCACGAAGCGCGCGCCGCTTGAGAGCGGAAGCTTTCATGGCTTCGAACTGACCCGGCGACTACAAGCGCTTCGCTTCGACATGGTGCTGTTTGCCCCGCAATTGGCCGAAGCCCTCAGCGGAACGAAATCGCAGCTCCCATGTTTGTTCCTGGGATTTTTCAGAATTTGCATGGAAGGGGGCAGGGAGTGCCCGGGGTCGGATTTGCAGTTGGCACCGGACGGTGCGGAACGAAGTTTCTTGCGCAGGCTTTCGAACGCGATCCTGAGGTCGCGTCCCATCACGAACGTCATCCATTCAGTGACACCTTCCATCGTTATTGCCGATGGTATGGGGTCGATGTGGATGAGGCAGGCTTTCTCGCCGCAAAGAAGCGCGGCATTGACTGGGATCTGAGCACACATCGCTTCTCATTTGAGGCCAGCGGCTTTCTATCGCTTTCGCTGGCCAGTCTTCATCATGCTTTCGACGCGAAATTTGTAATCATGGTGCGGCGCCCTGATCGGGTAGTAGCGAGCTATCTGCGCAAGGGCTGGTACGAAAACGAACCTATCCTCGAGGATTCGTCGCGGCCCCCGACCATGCAGAGTGTCGCCATGCCGCACCATTTCCTCGGACGCACCATGCCGCATGGCGACGAATTCGAACGCTGGCGGAAGCTGACCCGCGTCGGCAAGATCGCTTGGTACTGGAGTCGCCTCAATCGCGAATTGCTGGCGCAGGCTGATGAACTTCCCGACGAAGCGACGCGGCTGCAAAAACTCGAGACCCTGAACTATGAATCGTTCTGTGGTCTCCGCGCGTTCCTTGGCGCCCCAGCCAATGTCACAGCGCACACATTCGCAGAAGTCCGGCGCAAGCGCCCAAATGCGTCCTACGGCATGCGCACTGTCTACGATTGGAATGAAGACGAGCGCTGTGAGTTCGAGACTGAAACGCGCGGCATGGCGGAACGGCTGGGCTACACCTGGTCCGTCGAGAAACTTACACAAAGCCCGCCGCCGGTGATGTCCGCGCCGCTTTACGATCGCGTTATCAATGGCCTTCGCACGCTGTCACAGCGCAGCGGCTGGCGCGCCTAGGCGGCCACTGCGCCGAGTGTTCGCTGTACTTGCAGCGCGTCGAGGATATAGGCCGCGCGCCGCTCCCAAGTGTGCCTATCGATCAAGCGCTGCCGCGCAGCGCCGCCAAGGCGGCTGGCGCGCTCGCGGTCGGTACTGATCGCGCGCAACGCGTGCGCCCATTCCCTTGGCTTTGTCGGCGCACAGAGCAGCGCGGTCTCATCGTGGCTTAGAAGGTCTTCAATTGCCGGAATTCTCGAGGCCACGATCGGAGATCCCGAAGCCATGTACTCAAAGACTTTAAGTGGCGACATCCAGCGCGCGGTGTTGGTGCGCCCATCCGCGGCAAGAACACGGTCTTGGTAAGGCGCTAGCAAGGCATCGAAGCCCGCGAGTGCCCTTTCAACGTCGGCATGCGGGATGCGCCCGCGAAAATGAACGTTCGGTGGTGGTCTTCGTCTTGCAATGAGGTTGAGGCGCTCGTTTGGTGATCCACCAACGATGTGAAAGTCGGCCCATCGGCAGAGCCGGGCAATCTCAACCACCAGTTCGACGCCCTTGCCTTCATAGAGACTGCCCACATAGCCCACAGAGAACCGCAGCGATTTTGCGGGCGCCACCTCTAACGAGGGTTCATCTGCGCCGTCATGAGCGACGATAATGGGGTGAGGCAGGGCGGGATAGGCTTGATGAAGATGACGTGCGAGCGGGTCAGATATTGCGACAAGTCCCAAGAGATTTGGGTTGCTCAAAAACTTCTCGAAGCAGAAGCGGCCTAGTCTGCTAAAGCCGTCCACGTCCGTGTGAATCTCAAACAAGGTCGGGAGGCCCGCCATGCATGTCGCCAGCGCGACATGTGGCGTTCGCGTGTACAAAATGTCGGGCTGGCGGTTGCGCGCGCTAAGCGCGCCGCTCAATGCGGCGATCGAGGGCCTCCCGCCAAGCGAAGAAAGCGGAGAGACGGAGAACCGGTGCTTGACGCCGTAGTGCGTGAGAAGCCGGTGCGAATAGTCGTCGCCATGCGCATCTGGCAGCGCCATTAGCGTGACGCTGTGGCCAAGTCCGGCAAAGGCGCTGCACATCTTCGCCACTTGCACGGTGTTCGCTTCCGGGCCAGGCATCATGATGTTGTGAATGTAGACTATTCGGCGCATGCGGGACCCACAGTCTTGGTGCGCGGATTTAAACGGCGCGTAATGGCGGCGTGGAGACGTGTGAGTGCGGTGGGCGCGACAGTGCGGCTGCCAGCGCAATTGTTTGGCAGTCTGAAGAAGTCTGCGGACTCCGGATCGTGGCCGAATTCGAATTTGCCTCGCCACTTGTCCTGATCGCGCACGCCGACAGCGAAGACATAGACAGATGCGTTCCGATCGCCGTTCCATGTGATACGCGCCGTTTTGTATCCATTCTCGTGAAAAAGGCGCGCAATCGCCATTGGTGAGAAACGCCAGTAGTCTCCGTAGTTGCTATGGGCCGGCTGCAGCCAAGGCACCACTACGATGACTGCGTCGCGTGAGAGTTCGCAGAGATTTCCGAATGCGCGCCGGAATTCGTACACGTGCTCGAGCGTCGTGTGGTTGTAGACCACATCGAACCGGCGCTTAAGGTCGTCGGATAGCGCACTCTCAAGATCGAGGAAAACCTCATCAGGCAGGCCTTGATAACCCCGTTTCCCTGCCTCGAAATTGGTCAGCGTATAAGAGCGCGCGCGCGGGAAATAGCTGCGATAGGTACGTCCGTCCTTATCATTGTCTTGCCACGCCGAAACATTCACGACATCGCCGTCGAACAGATCGCCCACCTGTGCCAGCTGTGCGTTTGACCAAAGCCGCGGCACGCGATGCACGGGGTCGACGAAGAGCCGACGTGAATAAGCGGACATGGACATTGCCGACGCAGCCTCCCGAGACGTTGCGGGAGCAACGCCGCCACGTGGAACGCGGGGCGCGTCGTTCTGTTGCGACGTCGCCCACTGGATGCGCAGATGACGCATGTGTGCCAAGGCCGGCATCACTCCCGCTCCCTAGTTGCCACAGTGGCAGCAGGCCTGAGTGATGTTCGTGCATGTCGCTCGGAACCGTTTCGCAGCAACATGCTTGTCGCTTCGTGCCGCATCCAGAGGGAATACAGATCTTTGCTGGCGGCGCGAACTGGGTGAAGTCGGGCCCGCACTGCGCGATCAAGATTTAGGACATTGGACATGGACGTCTGTCCCCCTGAAAGCGTCGTAACGCAGTATGAGCGGCCCAGTTCCGGCGTGGATAAAGGGGTCGCGTGCAGCGGCGCGCGCGCGGTCATCATCTCAGCGGTGCACGACTATCGAAGCAGACGGCGCGGCAGCATCCAGGCGATCGCCGATGCTATGGCGCGACGCGGCCTAAACCTATCATTTGTTTCGATCCGCTTCAGTCCGCTTTCACTCCTGAAGCGCGACTCCCGTTCTTTTCTTTGGCACATGGCCAACCGCAGGGAACGACAAGGCGACATTTCGTGCTTTCTTTGGGGGACCCCCTTTCATCCGTTCGCGACCCGAACGGCCAGCGGGGACAGGATCACCGCGCACTTGCACGACTTATACGCCTCGTGGCCGAGTGGGGAGCTCGACCGTTTGATCGGCGAGGCGGACGTCGTTGTCGTTGAGTCGGGACTCGGGATTGCGCTTGCGCCACGCATTCGCCGGCTCAATCCGAATTGCCGCCTGATCTATCGCGCTTCGGACACGCTCAGCACGATCGGTGCTCACCCGCACCTGTCGAGTCTCCTCAAACTTCACTCGAGTGAATTTGATCAATTTTGTCTCTTGTCGCCGCAGATGGCGTACGCGTTCGCGCACGTGCGTGCGCGAACCTATTGCGTGCCGCAGGGCATTGAGCGTGCCCAATTCGAGGCAATCGGCGAGAGCCCTTATACCGATGGGCGGAGCGTGGCGAGCGTCGGCTCAATGCTCTTCGATCGCAGAACGTTCGACATAGCGGCGGAGGCGTTCCCCGATCGGACGTTTCACGTCATCGGCTGCGGCCGCACTTGGCGTTGCGCGCCGAACATCATCATTTATCCTGAGATGAAATTTTTGGAAACCTTACCGTTTCTTGCGCACGCCGATGTTGGCGTCGCAGCTTATCGCGAAGCTGGGCACTGCCGTTATCTTGCGGACTCGAGCATGAAGCTCGCGCAATATTCGTATCTGCGGCTCCCTGCCGTGTGCCCGCATTTCGCCGTTGGCCGCCACGCGCACCGTTTTGGGTACGGGCCCGGCGACGAGCGGGAGATCGTGTCGGCATTTGAAGCCGCATTCGCCGACGAGTTCAGCGACGGCGCGCCAGCGCCAATGACATGGGATGATCTGGTCATGCGCTTGCTCGATCCGGCGGCGTTTGCCGACACGCGTATTCCGGACGAGATGTTCGAGTCAGAAGTGGGCGCTATTGCTCGAAATGTCGCCGCAGTACGGTCATTTGCGGCCGGTCCGTCGGCTGACGAAGATCTTCGGGTTCAAGGCTGAGCGGGTAGTTGCGGCCCCACCACGGCCCACCGGCCCAGCAGGTCCAACCCAACCAAACGTCCCGATCGGCTGCGACGGATGTCAGCAACGCATCTAGTTCAGTAAGGCACGGCTCGTTGCTGCCGGCGCCAAACTCGCCGAGAAAGCCCCGCCGCTGATTCACCCGCGCCCATTGCGTGAATGCCCGTAACCGGCCCGCGGCGCCGGTGATGCAGGCGCCGTGCGTGCCGCTCGAATCCTGGTCTAAGTACTGGTGAACATCAAAGGCATAGCGGTTTCCAGAATCGCGAATGCCGAGCATTGCAACAGCGTTGCCACTCGACATCCAGGAATGTGCGCCCGACCACGCGGCGCCACTCACAAGAATGAGCTGACGCGCGCCGGCCGAGCGTATGGACATGATGGCGCGATTGGAAGTTTCCACGAGCGCCATCATCTCCTGATCGTGGGGTTCGTTTTGCAACGCGAAAATGATGTCGTCTTGATCACGGCACCGTTGTGCTAACCCGCTCCAAAACTGCGCGAAGGCGTCCGCCGTTACGTCGCTATCCTGGCCGATGATACGCGCTTCGCCATTGACACGCCGCCTGCCGAATTGGTGTGGATCGAGGATGATCTTCATTCCTCTAGTGCGAGCGGCGGCGACGAGGTCGAATAGCAGACGTCCAAAGTCAGAGTCGAATGCGCGACCGAGTTCTGGCTGCAAGCGCTCCCAAAGAAAGGGTATGCGCACCGCGCGCGCGCCACAAGCGTGGTAATAGTCAAGCTCCGCTTCGGTCGGCGATGCAAAGTCGTGGTCCAGTCGTCCGGGAAGGCGACGCCCATTGAGTTCGAGGCCGCTCAGATTGACGCCAGTGATAAGCCGCTCGTGTGCCGCTGGCGCCGCAGCGCCGGTGCAAGCCGCGGCCGCAGTCGCTAAGAACGTGCGCCGTGTCGCGCTTCCGACGCTCATTGTCTTGCCGTCAGTTGTGCAGCGGGGCGCAGGCGGAAAGCGGCGCGAATTGCGTATCCTTCGGCTGCCATGGCGCCCATCACAAACCAAGCTAGAGCCGCTGTCTTGAGAGCAAACAGCGATGTGCCACTAACGCACAGCAGGGCGCACGCGTAGACGCCAAGAAAGAATTTGTAGCGCTGAGCGTGCGCGGTGGGTGTCTTGAGCATGACGAACGCAGTCCAAATAATGATGCAGAAGGGCAGGCCGAGCGACGTGATTGCGTAAGCGTAACCCGCATCCACCGTGCTCACGCTCTGGGGCTCGGCCCCGAAGATTTGGCTAAAGCCGAGCGACTCAAGCACAAGCCCCGAGGTGGCGAGCCTGCTCGTAAGATCATCACCCTGGGGTGCAAAATGCCGGGCGGCATAGAGGAGCAGTGCGATCGCGACGATCGGCATGGCCACAAGCGCGGTGTTCATCCAACGCAGCGGAACGAAACGAGCGATCACGAACAAGCCGCTGGCGAACAATGCGAAGCGCGCGTCGGCTAACAGGATGGTGGTGACGCCAATGATGCCAATCGCTACCGCGCTTCGCCAATACTTCATCGGGATTGCAAGCGCGAAAGCAATCGCGAGTGCGCCGAAATTTCCCATCGAGACCGGTTCGAGGAAAATCGACGAAATCCGGTGTTGGCCTAAGAACGGCAAGAGCAGCCGTCCGCCGGGCCGCATGCCGCTCACGAACAACGACGAGTCGCCATATTGCGCCGGTTCACCGGCGACGACGCCGCGACCCTGATAGAAGGAAAGGATGTTGAATATGTTCGTGTAGGATTGCGGCGCCATCAGTTCGAAGAAGGCAACGGCCAGCACCACCACCGATATCACGATGAACAGCGCGCGCGCGCGAGCAAACGTTGCGCATGTCATACCCAGCAGCGTGAAGGCCATCAGGACAAGCGGATCGCGAACGGCCCCCTTCAAATTGAAATCGTCGGCGATCGCGACGAGCCACAAGGCGTTCGTTCCCAACAAAAACAGCAGGAGCCATCCACCTCCGCCCGCCGCCATCAGGGCAAGACCGAGCGCCACCAATGTTATGGCGGCGTCGACGACAGCCATGATGTCATTTGAAACAGGCGTTACGCTCGTGTGAACCGCACACAGCGCAGCGACGTAGAGGGTGGCAGCGATGACGGTCGCGCTGGCAGCCGTTCCCCGCATCGCCTCGTCCTTCCACAGCGCGTCAAGCCAGAGGCCCAACGCGGGCGCCTGAGATTGGTTCACGGCGCAACGCAACAAAGGTCAGCGCACCGCGTTAAGCGGCATCGCTCCTGCTGCTTTGGGGGTCCCAATGAAGTTCATCGCGATTGTTTTCGCCTTGGCGCTGACAGCTTCGGCCGCTTTTGCGCAGAATGCGCAGGCGCCATCAAATGTGAATCTGGCTGCGGCAAGCGCACCCGCGCTGCCGACTCCTTCTGCACAGCAAAACGGCAACATCTATCGTCTCGGACCCGGCGATCAGCTGCACATCATCGTCTATGGCGAAACGGATTTGACGGGCGACTTCACTGTGAGCCCTGTCGGAACAATCGCTTATCCCCTGGTTGGAGAAATTCCCGCCAATGGACTGACGCCCGATCAGCTCTCGCAAGCGATCGCCGATCGCCTATCGCAGGGCTATATGCGCCATCCGCAAGTCAGCTCCGCTATCGCGGCGTATCGGCCGTTCTTCATTCTCGGTGAAGTCGCGCGGCCTGGCACGTATCCGTTCTCCGCCGCGCTCACTGTGCGCGGCGCTGTCGCTGTCGCTGGCGGCTTCACCTATCGCGCCAATGAACGCCGCGTTTTCATAAAACATTCGGGCGAGCAACAAGAGCAATCCTATCGCCTCGATGCTTCCACACTTGTCCAGCCTGGCGACACGATCCGCATTGGCGAACGCTTCTTCTAGACGAAAGGTACGAACATGGATGGGTCAGCCGCGCTCGTGCCAGTCCCCGTTGAGGAGGTGGGCTACCCACCGAAGACATTCGCGTTTCGCGATTTATGGCGCGCCTTGCTTCGCCGCCGACGTTTGGTCGCTGGCATTTGCATTGCCATAACGCTGGTTGGACTTGCTGTCGCGATCCTCCGCAAGCCGACTTACGACGCTAGTGCAGAACTCATGTTGGCGTCATCGGCGCCCACGGGAGTTTCGACCGATCCAAGAACGACCCCGACGCAGCCGGACAATGGCTACATCGAAAGCCAAGTGCGAATCTTGCAATCGCCAGACTTGGTCGGCCGGCTCGTCGACCGCCTCCATCTCACCACTGACCCGGAATGGGGAACGCCCATCGACGAGCCGGATCATCGCGCGCACGTCATTAGTGCTGTCACCGATGCGATCAATCCGCGCCGTCAGCCTGGAACGTACATCGTTGATGTACGCGTCACGTCCGAGGATCCGGTCAAGGCCGCGCGCATGGCCAACGCCGTGGTTGCTCTCTACTTCCAAACGCGCGCGGAAAGCCGGGCGCAAGCGGCGCAGCGCACGGCTGCGTGGATGAGCGGCCGGCTACAGCAATTGGCGCAAGAGGTGCAGCAACGTGAAAGCGAAGTTGAAGCGTTCCGTTCGGCGCACGGCTTGCTGACGGCGCAGGGCGTAACCTTGACTGAGGCGCAAGTGCGCGACGCCGAAGCCTCCATGGTGCAGGCCCGAATGGATCAAGCTGAACGGCTGGCGCGCGCCAATCAGGTTCAGCGTACGCTGCGTTCTGGTGGCTCCGCCGATACAATTGCCGGCGCTCTGACTTCAGACGTCATGGCGCAATTGCGAGGGCGCGAAGCCGATGTAAACCGGCGTCTCGCCGAGTACAGTGAACGTTACGGCGATCTACATCCTCTGGTGCAAGCCGCTCGGGCTGAGCACAATGACATCGAACGGCAGATCGCCGCCGAAGTGAACCGGATTTCACAGAACCTCCACGAAGAGGCGTCAATCAGCGGTGCTCGTCTCGGCACGCTGCAGGCTCAGCTGGCCGGCATGCGGGCGCAGCTCGCGGGCAACAACGCGGAAACGGTCCAGCTCAATCAGCTCGATCGCGCCGCGACCGCTTCGCGCACGCTCTATGAGAGCCTGCTCCAGCGCTACCAGGACGTCACCGGCGGCTCGGCCGGCGCCGGCGAGGATGGGCAGGTTGTCGCTTCCGCAGCGCCCCCGATTTCACCTTCGTCTCGTCCACTCATCATGACCACACTGCTGTTCGGGGCCCTCGGCTTGGCAGCCGGCATCATTACTGCGCTCCTCCTCGATCGCTTCTCGACCACGCTCGAAACGTCCGACGATGTCGCCGAGAAGATCAAGCAGCCGTTGCTCACTTCTATTCCAGAATTGCGTCCAGGAGATCTGCGTCAGCTCGAATCCGACGAGCAGCACCCTGCAGGGTTTCTCGCTGCAAAACCGCTCTCGGCATTCGCGGAAGCGTTGCGGTTGTTGCGAGCGCGTATCGCTTATAGTGGAAGACAGACTAAGGTTGTCGCCATCACGTCGGCGCTTCCAAAGGAAGGCAAATCCAGCACGGCGCTGTGCCTGGCGCGAGTCGCCGCATTGGGCGGCCAGAAGACCATGCTAATCGATTGCGATTTGCGTCGCCGTTCACTCAACAATCTGCTGAACATCGAACCGAAAAATGGGATCCTGCAGATCCTGCGGGGCGAAACGACATGGCGTGCAGCCGCTGGCGAAGACGAACTGAGTGGCGCGCATGTCATCCCCGCCGCCGGCGACGGTTTTACGGCGGAGGATGTCTTTGGGTCTGTGGCGATGCGGCAGCTGCTTGAGGAGTTGCGCTCGACGTACGACCTTATCATTCTGGATTGTGCCCCAGTGCTCACCCTGGCCGACGTCCGTGGTCTTGCGTCCATGTCCGATGGCGCAGTGATCGTAGCCCGCCGTGGTAAGACGCCCGTCGTCGCGCTGCGGCAAGCGATCAGCGAACTCGAAGCGATCAATGCTTCGATCATCGGCATTGCCTTCAATGGCGTCGATCTTCGTGTTCCGGGACGCTACTCGTACGCGGATCCGCTGTATTTCACACACGCGCAGCGAGGCATGTACACGACGTGAGGCCTCAAGCGGCCTGGAGTAAATGGCGGCGCCTGGCGTTCTCGTACACGTCGAGCGTGCGCATGGCGTTGCGCTCCCAAGAGAATTGCTCGGCGTAGCGCTGCGCTGCGGCGCGCTTCGCCTGCGAAAGCTGATCCAACTCACCGCGAATGACCTGAGCAACCGAGCCAGCCTTGCCGAAGTCGGCAAGTTTTCCAACCGGTGAATACTCCATGATCTCTTTGAATGACGCGTTCGGGGCGACGACTGCTGATAGGCCAGCGGAAAAAGCCTCCACAAGCGCCATTCCAAAGCCTTCATATCTAGAAGCGCAGACGAAGACGCCGCAGTCCGCGGCGATCTCGCATAGTCTCTCGGCGCTCACTGCGCCGTGAACGTGGACGCGATGCGAGACGCATTTTGTAAAGGCATAGTCGTGCAACGCACCGACTGACACATCCCATTCCGGTCCGACGATGTGGAGCTCAACGTCCGCCAATGCTGGTTCGGCCACAGCAGCAATAAGCAGGTCGAGGCGTTTGTGGCTAGCCAGGCGTCCGTGCGAGAAAAGATGACGGCCTTGCGCGGAGCACTGCAAGGGTACGACGCCATTGGGAATATGGGCGATGCCGCCGCGCAGCCGCTGCATGAGCTTCTGGTCGGCGCCACTGGTTGCAACAATGGCGTCATACCGCTGCGCGGCCGCGCGGGTGATAGTGTTAAAATAGATCTGCTTCGCGGTTCGCATCCACGGCGTATGGAAGAAAGCGCCATGTGTGGTGGCGATCAGCACCTGTCGTGGACGGCGCGGTTCAAGCGCCACGCGATCGAACATGCCGTCAATGCCGTGGACATGGACGATATCGTAGGGCTTCAGCGCCTCGCGCGGAAGGATTGGCGTGAACAGACGTGGGTGCCCCACCATTGGCACGCGCATTACGCGGAGCCCGTGGATCTCATCGCCCGGCGCGAGCTTTTCTCCGGGCCTGCGGAAGAGGCGGTCGAGTGTGAGCACGTCGCAGTCGTGACCCCTGCGGATGAGTTCAAGCGCTAGATTTTCAACGTAGGATTCCAGGCCGCCGACGCTGGGCGCAAACTGCCGCACGACATGGCAAATCGCGGCCATCGGCGTCAGGCAGGTCGGGAGAAACGCTGCTGCACGGCGGCAGCAAGAACGAAAACGATTTCTAGGCTATAGCGACGCCACATCCTGCCAGGCTCATGCATTAAGCGATACAGCCACTCAAGGCGAAGCCTGCGCACCGTTTGCGGCGCTCGTTCGTGCCGATGCGTGAGAAAATCGAAGAGGGCGCCAACCGCGAGAAATACCCCTCGTCCGGACGCTCGCGCCGCGTCCCAGATCCATCGTTCCTGAGCGGGGTTGCCCATCGCCGCCAGAACGAGATCGGGCTTCAACCGCGCCACATCGGCCTTGCCGCGTCGCGCTTCTCCGTAGCCATCGCAACATCCGCAGATTTGGACCTGCGGACACATCTTCGCAATCCGCTCCGCGCTCGCTTGCGCAACCCCGGGCGCACCTCCAGCCAAATAGACGCGGGTGCCGTCCGGAATGGCGCGAAGCAAAGCCGGCGTAAAGTCGGTGCCATTCAGATTGGCGCGGAAGTCGCGATTGGCGACGATGCGGGCGAGCATGGAGAGGCCCACGCCATCATTCAAAACAACGAACGAGTCTAGGATCTGCGCGAACTCGCGATCCTGGAGCGCGTTGTAAAGGAGGTGGGTGTTGGCGAAGGCGACGCATGTCGGTTCAGGACGATCAAGCGCTGCGACGAGCATGGCGACTTCGTCCTCAACCGTGTTCGAAACCACTTCAAGCGGCCCGATAGAAACCGAGCCCGGGCTCAAAACGCCACCTTGTCGGTGACGACCAACGGAACCGTACGTAACAGGATCGCCAGATCGCGCTTCATGGACCAATCGCGGACATAGCGAAGGTCGCACTGGAGCCGGCGTTCGAGCTTCTCAGGAGCGTCGGTGGGGCCGCGAGCGCCGCACACTTGGGCCTCCCCGGTAATGCCGGGGCGCGCCACGAAGCGGAGGGGATAATCGCCGATGGCGTCGCAGAAGGCATGATCGTGGGCTAGCGCGTGCGGGCGCGGCCCCACCAAGGACATGTCGCCGCGCACGACGTTGATTAGTTGCGGCAGCTCGTCGATGCTGGTTCGGCGCAGCAAACGGCCGAGGCGCGTAATGCGTGGATCATCGCGCTGCGCTTGGACGGCGCAGGAGCCGCGCTCAGTCACCGTCATGGTGCGGAACTTCAGGATCTTGAATCGCCGGCCGCGGAACCCTGTGCGGTGTTGTTTAAAAAAAATAGGCCCCGGACTTTCGAGTTGAATGAGATAGGCAACGAGAACCAGGATGGGAGACAAGACGATGAGGGCAGATGCAGCTGCCGTCATGTCGAACAACCGCTTGGCGACGCCGCCGATGGGCCTCGGAACTATTCTATAATGCAGGCGCGCGGTGCGGTGACGAAGCCGCAACGGCATGACTTGTTGAAGAGCTGGCAGCTGTGCAGGAGCAAGCACAAGCGAAGTCGCAGGCATCTACGCACCCCTTGAGTGCGACTTAACGTGTGAGCTGCGATTGGGTTCGCGCTCTGCAGCGAAGAAAATGCATGCAGAGCACGGAAAGTGTGGGCGCAGATTGGTCGCGGTCTTTGTTAGTCTTCGAACAATGCTTTTTGGTATGATGCTACATGGCCGTTAGCTTCGCAGCGTGAGCAGCATCCTCTCTGCTTCTATACGCTCGGTAGCGCGGCGCTCACGGACGGCGATGACACTGCGTTCGTGGAGGTCGACTTCGAGGTTTGCTTCGGAAATCGCAACAGTGCATTCGTCTGCCGCTTCAGACAGGGGCGGCAGCGCTGCCACCGGTGTCAGATCGTTGCTCATGTCTAGCGACGGCCGCCGCTGGGATTGGCTTGCCAGAGCGCTGGAGCGGAGCGTTCAGACGATGGGACTCCAGTGTTGTCTACGCTGGCCTGCGTCAACCAACGTGGGATCGCGAGGGCCGCATAGACGATGGCCGACGCCAAGACGAGAGCAACGGTCAGCGCGAACATCAAGGCATAGACGGCCACCAAGCCGAGTTCCGTGAAAATCTCGCCCACGACAGAAGCGATCGAAGAGTGTGGGGCTGGTTTGGCGTTCATCGCAGCGTCCTCTCGCCCCGGCGGCACAACACAGGGATCGCTGTGTGGTTCCGGGCTACGGCGGCTTTTGATCCATGACATTCTCACTCATGCCATCAGCGCAGAGTGCTACCGCGCACCGCGCAAAAGGCTGCAAATTCCGATCGCCCCCCGGAACTGCGCTTGTGGCCCGCCGTTATGCGCGCGGGCGGAATTGGCGTTCACACAAAAACAGAAAGGCGGGACGCATGAGCACGCAAGACGCACCCGATCCCGCGAAATCGGGGAAGGGCGACAGCAAGGACAATAGAGCGCAGGACAGCAGCGAGACCTCAAAGAAAACCGACGCGATCACTCTGCTGAAAAACGACCACCGGAAGGTTGAACAGCTCTTCCAGCAGTACGAACAGTCCGAGCGGCGCTCCGAGAAACAGAAACTCGCGCGGCAAATCTGTCAGGAACTGATCGTTCACACTAAGCTGGAGGAGGAGATCTTTTATCCGGCCTGCCGTGAGCACGTCGATGATCAGATGCTCGACGAGGCGCAAGTCGAGCACGACGGCGCCAAGGTGATGATCAATGAACTTCTCTCCGGCACACCGGACCAGCAATTCTACGACGCCAAGGTCAAGGTGCTGTCGGAAGAGATTAAGCATCACGTCAACGAAGAAGAAAAGCGCGACGGCATCTTCGCAAAAGCTAAGGCGAGCGGCCTCGACGCCGACGCACTTGGCCAGAAGCTGGCTGAACGCAAGGCCGAGCTCACTCAAACCATCGAAGAAAACGGATTGCAGCGGCCTCGGCCCCGCTCGTTCGTCATGACAAGAATGGAGGACCAAATGCCCCAAGGCCAATATCGCGACCGCGACGAACGCGGCCGCTTCATGAGCGACGATGACGATGACCGTCGCTATTCATCCCGCAGATCCTCAGGTCAAAGCCGTGAGCGGGACGAATACGGCCGCTTCATGAGCGACGATGACGACGATCGTCGGTCATATTCCCGCTCGCGTGGCGGTCCCCGCTATGAAGATGACGACGGCCGGCGCAGCCGCGGCGGTTGGTTCGGCGACAGCGAAGGCCATTCGCAAGCCGCCCGCCAGCGCGGTGGCGCTGGACGTTCCATGCGCGACGATGATGATGGCCGCGGCCGTGGTCGCGGCGGTTGGTTTGGTGATTCCGAAGGCCATTCCGAAGCGTCGCGTCGTGGCTGGGACCGTTCCGACCACGAAGGCAGTGGCTGGTACGGTGATTCGGAGGGCCATTCCGAAGCGTCGCGTCGCGGTTGGGAAGAACGCGGCGGCGGATCCATGCGCAGCCGCTCGCGCTATGACGAGGACGACGACCGCCGCGGCTCTCGCTCAATGAGTTCGCGCGGCGGCGGACGCAGCCGCTATGAAGATGAGGATGATGATCGTCGTGGTCGCGGAAGAGGTGGTCACGGCGGCTGGTTCGGAGATTCCGAAGGACACTCCGAAGCTGCGCGTCGCGGTTGGGAAAATCGCTAAGCCTCACACACCGGAACGGTGTGAAGGCGTCTCCATCGCCCTTCGACCAGCCTCACAGAAAGCGCCCCGATCATTGATCGGGGCGCTTGATTCTTGCTGCGTGCCATAAGCAACTAGTGCCCGGCGCCGCCACTGCGCGAGGGTTCGTCCGCGCCGCTTTGGTCGATCTGCCGGATCATGTCGAGATGGTGCTGAACCTTGGGCGCGGTCTCCGATGCGAATTGGCGGAGCGCGGCGTTGTCGCCATTTTGTGCATAGTCCTGCATCAGATTAAGCGCGTCCTGGTGCGCGTGAGTCTGGTTGTCGACGTATTTCTGGTCGAACTCAGCCGCATTGGCATTGCGAAGGTCGTTGAGCATGTTCTGGTGGTCCTGGTCGAGCGCCGTCGGCGGCGCCGGCAGCCCGTCTTGGCCATGTAGCGCTGTCTCCATGGCAGATGTCGTGGCACGATGATCGTGCACCATCTGGCGCGCGAAATTCTTGATGGCGTCGTTGCCTCCACGCGTCTGCGCAAGTTGTCCTGCCTGAACCTCAAACATGTCCGAGATGGCGGCCTTCGTAATGAAGTCCTGCGTGCTGACGTGCGTAACGCCGGGCATTTGCGGCGCAGCCGGCGCGGGCGCTCCCGCGCTCGCATTGTCATTTGTTGGCGTCGCGCTTTGCCCGCATGCCGTGAGCGAAAAGATGAAGGCCAAGGCAGCGCCCTGGTAGAGTGTTTTTTGAGTAATCGGGAACACGTTGCGTCCTCCTGCAAGCTTGCGGCAGAACGTGGTGGCGCAAGGCGTGTTCCGACGGGATTTTAATGCAATCCGTTGTGCCTGACATCCTATGATAAGGAAATTTTGCGCGAGCGCGTTACCGTGCGCGCATCATGCAAATCCGTCCAGGCACAGTTGAGCGCGCTTTCGAATTGGCGCGTGAATCACAGATCATGACTGTCGAGAAGATTCGACGAAAGCTCAAAGCGGAAGGCTACGTCGATTGGGAATTCCAGTTGTCGGGGCGAGAAATTCGTCGGCAACTGCAAGCGCTCGTCGTCGCAAAGCGCAAGCGGGCCGCTGAACGTGAAATCTCAGATGTGCACGTCGCCGATTGAGCTTAGAGCCAATCGCTTGGGCGCGGCGGCTTGAACTCGGCGAGATCGGCAAGCAAGCGGGGCTCGGCGATTCTGACAGCATGATTGCGCCATTCAATGAGATGATCGCGACGCAGCTGCTGCACGGTCCGATTGACGTGCACGATGCTCAGGCCGGTCGCGTCGGCGAGAATTTCTTGTGTTAGCGGCACCGAAAACTGCCAACCTTCGGTCATCCCGACCTGTTCGAGGCGCCAATGCAATTCGAGCAGGAGATGACTCAGCCGCTCGAGCGCGGTTTGACGGCCGAGGCGCACGGCCTGATTGAGGAGGTGAATTTCGTCCAAGGCTTCAGCAACGCGAAGCGCCGACTCCAGCCCCGGATTTTCCTGAAGCTGCCACCCGTGTTGCAGGTGTGGCCCAGCATGCAGCGCCACGCATGGCGTCAACGTGCTTACATTGGCGAGCGCGATCGGATGCGGGCGCTTGCAAATGCCGATGCCATCACCGGGCAGGATAAAACTCAAAATCTGCCGCCGACCGTCACCGAGCAGACGAAAACGGCAACCCCAGCCCGAAATCAGGAAGCGCGGCGACAGCGCTGGGCGGCCTTCAGCAGTGAGCTCCCGTCCCCGCGCGAATTCCTCCAGTGGGCCTTCGAGCCCACGCAAGAAGCGTTCGTCTTCAGGCGACAGCGGCGCCAGCGCGCCGTAGCGGCGAAGCAAGAGTTCGAATGCGCTCTTGGGAGCGCTATGTCCGCTGTCGACCAGATTCATGGTGCGAATCCAGGCTGAGGTTCCACGATCGCGGTTGCGATCCGGCTGTGCACGCCCCCCGGTCTGAACTCGAGCGCGGTCTTCGCGCCGAGCTGAAACGGAAGCCCTTGTTCAATCAATTGCCGCCCAAACCCTTCACGTTCTGCGTGCACAGGCGACGGCGCACCGCGCTCAGTCCACTCAACGACAAGATCGCCATCTTCCTCGCGCCACTGAATGTCCAGTGCGCCGGCTGGGTTAGAAAGGGCGCCAAACTTCACGGCATTGGCGGTGAGTTCGTGCACAGCCAACGCGAGGGCTTCACCAGTGCGGGGCCCAAGCCGGACCGATGGGCCGTTCAGCGAAATCTGCGCCGTGTGATCGACTGCGTGCGAGAGAAACTCTTCGCGCATCAGCTCTTCAAAATCTATGCGCATGTCCGGGCTGCGCGTGAGCATGCCCTGACAGCGCGCCAGTGCGCCAACGCGGCCGTCGAAGTGCGCAATGTAATCGTCAATATCCTTCGCATGATCGGCGGTATGCGAGGCGATCGACCGGACGCTGGCCAGGAGGTTTCGCAGCCTGGGATGCACGCCGATCAGGTGAGCTTCAGCCTGCCGTTGCAAGCGTTCCGTGGCTCTTGTCCGCGATTCTAATTCTTCGCGAAGCGCTTCAATTTGACCTTCCAGGGCCGCGATGCGATCGCGATCGGACATGACGTATCCACACTCTGTCTGCGAATGGCGATAACGCCCGCTTCGCACCTTGCGTCCCCCGTCTCAATTATGGCTCAAAAGCGATTGATGGGCAGTGCAAGACCGCGCGTTATCATGTGCTATTCGCCAACGGTCTTGTCGTCGCTATCAAATGATAGAACTTGTTGCTTTAGGCCTCTTTTGGCAACCTTTATGACGAGTACGCGTTACCACCTGGGGCCAACAAGCGAGACATCCAAATGGCAGCCGATTTAAGCGGCCGCACGGTTCTCCTGGTCGAGGATGAATATCTCATCGCAAGTGAGCTGGGCACGGCTTTGCGCCGATCCGGGGCCACCGTATTGGGGCCAGCACGCGATCTCGATGCTGCGCGGACCGCGCTTTCGACTGAAACGCCCGACGCCGCAGTCCTCGATGTGAAACTACACTCGGATTTCGTCTACGCGCTGGCGGACGACCTGATGCGCAGCGGCGTCCCGATCGTGTTTGCCACGCGTTTCGATTGCGCTGTGCTGCCCGAGCGCTTCCGCAGCGTGTCATGCTATGAGAAGCCGGTGTCTATTCGCTCACTGATCCGAACAGTCGAACATCTGATCGGTGCTCGCAGCGGCGGGTCGCAGGCCTCGCAACAGGCTAGCAATGGCGTGGCGGATCGCCCGAACTGATTTCGATTTGTATTGCTCACCGCGGTGAAGTGGACCGATCGGCACGCCGCTTTTCGTCGGCTGCTAGGCTCGCTCTGCAGCGGGAAAGGCTGTTTGCCGTTGCGCCGATCCAAAGACCTCATTGGCGGCCGAAGTGGGCCGTCACCGATCATCTCGGCGTCGCTGTCGCTTTAGTCCGGCGCCGCGATCAGCCCAAAGCGTCAAATACAAGGCCGGCGCTTGCATGCCGCTGGACGGAAAAAGCTGGAAAAAAGGCGGACGGAGCAGGGCGCAACGCCCCGTCGCGCTTCCACGCCGCGCGGTTCCAGCCTAGACTTGGCCGTCTCTGGGGAGGCGCGGGTGGGTGCGCGCCATGCATGACGGCGTATCCAGTGCGCGCGGCGAGACAAAGCGCGCCGCGGACTGGTCGATAGGGCTCGACTTCGGCACCGCGTTCTCCAAGGCCGCGGGGGCTAAAATCATGCCCTCGGAAGACGCGACGCTTCGCGCCGTTCGCCCTCTGCGTATAGGCGCCGCGGCGGGCGCGAGTCGGCCGTATCTCGTGCCATCGTCGCTGTATCTTGACCGGCAACATGTCCACTTCGGATCGCGGGCGATCAAACGACTGATCGCGGCCGACATTGAAGACCGCGAGTTGGTGCGCTCTTTCAAAAAGGCTCTTGGCGCGGACGACTTCGCGGAGGCGCTGGAGCGGTTTCCTCGCCCGAGTGTCGATCCGGACCGATTATTCAAGTTGAGCGATCTCATCGTTCTTTATCTGGCCTTTCTCCTGGCGCTGGTCGAAGTCACGGCCGCTGAAGCGTTTGGCGATCCGCGCGCAATCCACATGTCTCGTGTCCGGTTCACGCGGCCGGGATGGATTCCAGATCGTATCGCCGCCGCTCACGAGGTTATGACGCGACTCTTCAACCAAGCTCACGTCGTGCATCAACTCCTGGGCAACGCGCTGCTGGCGGAAAATGGCGTCGAATACGCGATGGCGCGCGCAGCCTTGGATCGTGCACGTGAAGAGCGATCTCCGTACCCAGGCCTCGACGGTGGCATCTACGAAGCAAGCGCTGTGGGCCTATGCCACTACAGTGACGCCAAGGCGCCAAACTATCTGCTCATAGTCGACGTCGGGGCCGGCACCACAGACGCTGCTGCGCTTGTGCGCGCGTCGTTTGGCGGAGAAATTTGCATTGTCCGTGCGGGCCGGCGGACAATCGACGTGGCTGGTGATCATTTTGATGCGGCGTTCATTGAACTTCTGACCGCCAAAGCCAAGCTTAAAACCGAGGCGGACCGCACGGCCCTGACGAACAGAGTCACCCCGGTCGTGCGGGAACTTAAAGAGCAACTTTTCCTGAACGGGCAGGTGCGACTGACGTTCCGCGGCGCCAGAATCAATTGCACTGCACAAGAACTGGAACGGCGTCCCGCGTTCAAGAAGGCGTTGGCGGAGATCAACCGCCTGTACGACAATTGCCTTTCCGAACTCGTTCAGGCCGGACGACGCGAAGGCATAAGCCGTATTGGCGTGGTGCTGGCAGGTGGCGGCTCCGGCCTGCCAGCCATCCGCAGCGCGATCACCAGGCGGCGCTGGATGGGGCCGGGAATGCGGGTCATCCATTTGCCGGACACGCCCGCCTGGGTCAGCGCTCTTCGGCAAGGGCAGGACTATGCGCCGCTCTTTTCGCAAATGAGCGCCGCATTCGGGGCCGCGATTTCTGCGCCGGAACGAACCGACGCCGAGCCGCCAGAGTCGGCCCGCACGCTCCGAGTCTGAACATCGAGAGCGCTAAGTGAGAGACATCCTTATCCGGAGAGGGCCTGCGTCGTTGTTGTCTGCAGCCGCTGCAGCGTCGCGACGAGATCGCTTGCTTCGACCGGTTTTGTCAGCACGGCGGCATCCCGGAAGCGTGGCTCAATGCTTTCGGCTTGATAGCCAGTGAGGAACACGATCGGTACGCCGGTCCGCATGATTTCGTCCGCGAGCGGATAGATCGCTGTTCCGGCGAGATTGACATCGAGCAGCGCCGCATCGAACGCGCGCGGCAACGCGCCGAAGGCTTCGTCCAATGTGCCGCACGGACCCACGATTTCCGCGCCCAGATCGCTCAAAAGCTTCTGCAGCATCATGGCGACCAAAGGCTCATCCTCGACAATAAGAATGCGCCATCCGTGCAGCGGCGTTTCGACCGCGTCGATCGTGTTATCGAGCGCGAGCGTGATGCTGGGCCCGGGCGTGGCCGTTGTCGCTTCGAAATGGTGCGCCGGCAAACGCATGGTGAGATGGAGCCCAGTGCTGCGCCAATCGTATCCCAATTCACCCTCGAGCGATTTGGTGCTGGCGTTTATCACCTTGCCTCCAAAGCCATTTCGCTTCGGGGCTTCGATCAAACCGTCGCTGCGCTCAATCCAGTAGAAATTGAGCGTATCACCGGTCAGAGTCCAGGATAGAGTCAGTTTTCCGCGCGCGCCCGAAAGAGCGCCGTACTTCGCCGCGTTAGTCGCTAGTTCGTGCAGGATAAGCGCGAGGTTCTGCGCCACGGCTGGCCTGATGACGAGAGGCGAACCTTCGATGGTGAGACGTTCGTCGTTGCGGTAGGGCGCAAGCTCGTCATTGACGAGCGTCATCAGATCCGCGCCTTGCCAGCGCGTCTGCGAGAGCAATGTGTGCGCGCGCGCCATCGCCTGAATGCGGCCTTCAATGTCACGCGCAAAATTGGCGCTGGGCGTGGCCGCTGTCATCGAAACAATTGCTTGTATGACAGCAAGCGCATTGCGGGCGCGGTGATCGACTTCGCGCGCTAGCATTTCCTGATGCGCGATGGCTGTTTCGAGTTCAGCCGTCCGCTGCGCCACGCGCTGCTCGAGCTCGTCGTTGAGGCGCGCCAGCAAGCGTGTTTTGCGGTAGAGATCGACGAAAACACGTACCTTCGCACGCAACACGCCGGGCACAACCGGCACCGGCACGTAATCGACAGCGCCCATCTCATAGCCGCGAAGGCTATCCAATTCCGAGAGATGGATGGCAGAGATAAAGATCATCGCCGTCTCTTGGAAACGCGGATGCTCGCGGATCATGCGCGCAAGTTCGAACCCGTCGAGTTCCGGCATGCAGACATCGACGAGAATGACGGCGATGTCGTTCTTCAAAAGAAGCTGGAAAGCTTCCGTCGCGGATGACGCCTTGAGAAGATTCTCGTCAAGTTCTTTTAGAATGACTTCATAGCTCATCAGCTTGGCCGGCTGATCGTCGACCAAGAGTATGTTGACGCGGTCTTCAGGGGCGCGGAGCTGTGTCATTAGCGATGCAGCCACATCCGCAGAGCCGAGAGCAACTGCTCGGTGTTGACTGGCTTGGCGAGGTAGTCTGACGCACCCGCTTCAAGACACTTTTCGCGGTCGCCTTTCATCGCCTTAGCTGTAAGTGCGATGATCGGCAGGCGTCGATGTTCCGGGTTTTCCCGGATGACTCCCATGGTTTCGTAACCGTCCATCTCAGGCATCATGATGTCCATGAGCACGAGTGCGATCTCGGGCGAGGACTTCACCAGGTCAATGGCTTCGCTGCCCGTCGTGGCCGTGAGCACGTGCATTCCGCGCCGCTCGAGCAGACTCGAGAGCGCGAAGATGTTCCGTGCGTCGTCATCGACGAGCAGCGCCGTGCGGCCGATCAGATCTTCATCGGAGGAGTGCAGCTTTTCCAGCATCCGCTGTTTCTCAACCGGCAACTCGGAAACGACGCGGTGCAGGAAAATCGCGGTTTCGTCGAGCAACCGCTCGGGGGATTCCACGCCTTTGACCACGATTGACCGCGCCATTGTGTGAAGACGCGCATCTTCTTCGGCGGAAAGTTCCTTGCCCGTGAACACGACGACTGGAACATCGCGCGCATCGCTCTCTTCGCGCAATCGCTCGAGCACCTCGAAACCGGACATGTCCGGCAGCTTGAGGTCCAGGACTACACAGTCCCAATCGTCGGAGCGCAGCATTTCGAGCGCTTCGGCGCCGGTTTCGGCAGTGTGGATCTCGATGTCATCGTGCGCGATGAGCTCGCGGATGGACATCTGTTCAGCTGGATCGTCTTCGACGACCAATAGTCGCCGCTTGCGCGGATCGGAGAAGCGGATGACGCGGTCTAGCGCGCCCGTCAATTCCTTCGCGTCGACCGGTTTTGAGATGAAATCGAACGCGCCGCGCGCAAGGCCATGCTGACGGTCTTCGTCGAGCGTGAGCATCTGCACTGGAATGTGCCGAAGCTCCGCATCCTGTTTGAGACGTGAGAGCACCGTCCAGCCGAGCATGTCGGGGAGGAAGACATCGAGCGAGATGGCCGTCGGCTTGAACTGCTTTGCGAGCTCGAGCGCTTCGTTGCCGGTGTGCGCAACAAGCACTTTAAGTTCGCCTTCGCGCGCGAGGTTGGCGACGATGCTCGCATAGTGCGGGTCGTCTTCGACAATCAACAGGATGCGATCATCTTCCGAAATGCTGTTACGGTCGTCGGCGACGCGCTCGGTCGGCGGCGTGCGTTGAGGCAGATGCACGGGCTGGGCCGGCGCATTCGGCCGCTGCGGCAGTGACGAACCCGCATAGGTGAGGGGCAGATATAAAGTGAAAGTCGAGCCTTCGCCTGGAATCGACCGCAGTTGAATTTCGCCGCCGAGAAGCGAGGCGAGTTCGCGGCTGATAGCGAGGCCAAGGCCGGTGCCGCCATAGCGCCGTGACGTAGAAGCGTCGGCCTGCTGGAATGCTTCGAAAATAATGCGTTGCTTTTCAAGCGGAATGCCGATGCCGGTGTCGGTGACGGTGAACGCCGCCACCATCGGCGCCTGCGACAGAACCGGATGATCGGGATTCCAGCCATCCGCCGCTGCGTGCACGTCGAAGCGTACACCGCCTTTCTCGGTGAACTTGAATGCGTTCGAGAGCAGGTTCTTCAGCACCTGCTGCAGACGCTTGGAGTCGGTTGTAATGCTTCGTCCCAGCGATGGATCGATGTGCACGTCGAAGGAGAGGGTGCGGTTCTCCGCCTCGTGACGGAATGGCAGAGCAACGCGGTCGATGACGTTTTGGAAGTAGATCTCTTCCGCGTCGACGGACACCGTGCCCGACTCGATTTTCGACAGATCGAGGATGTCTGAGATCAGGTTCAGAAGGTCGGTCCCGGCGCTGTGGATCGTGCGGGCAAACTCGACCTGCTTACCAGTCAGATTGCCGTCGGGGTTATCGGTGAGCTGTTGACCCAGAATTAGAATTGAGTTCAGCGGAGTGCGAAGTTCGTGGCTCATATTGGCCAAGAATTCGGACTTGTATTTTGACGTCAACGCAAGCTCCGCCGCTTTTTCTTCCAGCGCGCGGCGTGCTTGTTCGAGCTCTTGGTTCTTGCGCTCGACTTCGACATTGCGCTCGGCGACTTGTTGCGCCTTCTGCTCCAGCTGCTCGTTCGTTTGCTGAAGCTCGCGCTGTTGCGTCTGCAATTCGCCCGCGAGCTGTTGCGATTGCACTAGCAAACCTTCAGTTTGCATCGTCGCTTCGATCGAGTTTAAGACGATGCCGATCGAGGCGGTCAGCTGCTCAAGGAAAGTGATTTGCATGCCCGAGAAGCCGTTTAGAGCGGCCAACTCGATCACGGCTTTGACCTGACCTTCAAATAGAACCGGCAGAACAACGATGTTGCGCGGCGAGGCTGCCATTAGCGCCGAGCGTATCGGCACCACATTGTCCGGGATTTCGCTGATCAGCATGCGGCGCTTGTCGGCGGCGCATTGGCCGACAAGGCCGTGCCCGAGCTGCAGTCGCGCCGGATGGCTGGATTCATCGTCGAAATCATCAGCGTAGGCAGACAGCAATTTGAGCCATTGTCCGTCTCCGCTCACCATCTGATAGATGACGCCTTGTTGCGCATCGACGAGAGGCGCGAGTTCCGAAAGGAGGAGCCGGCCGACGGAGTTCAGATCGCGCTGGCCCTGCAACATTGAAGTGAACTTCGCGAGATTGGTCTTCAGCCAATCCTGTTCTGTGTTCCGATCCGTCGTGAGACGGAGGTTGTCGATCATCGTATTGATATTGTCTTTGAGCTCGGCCACTTCGCCGCGCGCATCGACTTCAATCGCCCGTGTCAGGTCGCCCTTGGTCACTGCGGTAGCGACTTCGGCGATGGCGCGCACCTGCGTCGTGAGGTTGGCGGCGAGCAGGTTCACGTTGCCGGTCAAGTCTTTCCACGTGCCCGCGGCTCCCGGCACGTTGGCCTGACCGCCGAGCCGGCCTTCGACGCCGACTTCGCGCGCAACCGACGTCACCTGATCCGCGAACGTCGCCAACGTTCGCGTCATGTTGTTAATAGTGTCGGCGAGCGCAGCGACTTCGCCTTTCGATTTCACCGTGAGGTTCTGATTGAGATCGCCGTCGGCGACAGCCGTCACGACCTTCACGATGCCACGCACTTGCTCGGTCAAGTTTGCGGCCATGACATTGACCGTGTCGGTCAAGTCTTTCCACGTTCCCGCGACGCCGGGCACCTGGGCTTGGCCGCCAAGCTGGCCTTCGGTGCCGACTTCTCGCGCGACCCGTGTGACTTCCGACGCAAAGGCGTTGAGCTGATCGACCATCGTGTTGATGGTGTTCTTGAGCTCGAGAATTTCACCCTTCACGTCGACGGTGATCTTGCGTGTCAGGTCGCCGCGAGCCACGGCAGTGGTGACTTCGGCGATGTTGCGGACTTGGGTCGTGAGATTCGCTGCGAGCAGATTGACGTTATCGGTCAGGTCCTTCCACGTGCCGCCGACGCCCGGGACGACGGCCTGACCACCGAGCCGGCCGTCAGTGCCGACTTCACGCGCTACCCGTGTCACTTCGCCAGCGAACGCATTGAGCTGGTCGACCATGGTGTTGAGCGTTTCCTTCAGCAGAAGGATTTCGCCGCGCACATCGACGGTGATCTTCTTCGAGAGGTCGCCGCTGGCGATGGCGGTGGCGACCTCAGCGATGTTGCGCACTTGGCCTGTCAGGTTCGAGGCCATAAAGTTCACGTTGTCGGTCAAGTCCTTCCATGTGCCCGCAACACCAGGAACTTGCGCCTGACCGCCAAGCTTGCCTTCCGATCCGACTTCGCGCGCAACGCGGGTGACTTCTGAGGCGAACGAATTGAGCTGGTCCACCATCGTATTAACCGTGTTCTTGAGCTCCAGAATTTCGCCCTTCACGTCGACCGTGACTTTGCGTGAGAGGTCGCCTTTGGCGACGGCGGTCGTCACTTCGGCAATATTGCGCACTTGAGAGGTGAGGTTGCCGGCCATCGAGTTGACGTTGTCGGTCAAGTCTTTCCAAGTTCCGCCGACGCCCGGCACTTGCGCCTGGCCGCCGAGCTTTCCTTCGGTGCCGACCTCGCGCGCCACACGCGTCACTTCGCCAGCGAAGCGGTTGAGCTGGTCGACCATTGTGTTCAGCGTTTCCTTCAGCTGTAGGATTTCGCCGCGCACGTCGACGGTGATTTTCTTTGACAGGTCGCCGCCGGCGATGGCTGTCGCAACTTCAGCAATGTTGCGCACCTGGCCGGTCAGGTTAGAGGCCATTGAGTTGACGTTGTCGGTCAAGTCCTTCCATGTGCCGGCGACGCCAAGAACTTGCGCTTGGCCGCCCAGCTTGCCGTCGGTGCCGACCTCGCGCGCAACGCGCGTCACTTCGGCGGCGAAGCCGTTGAGCTGGTCGACCATCGTGTTCAGTGTTTCCTTCAGCAGTAGGATTTCGCCCGAGGCATCGACCGTGATCTTCTTCGACAAGTCGCCCTTGGCGACGGCGGTGGCGACTTCCGCGATGTTGCGCACCTGGCCGGTCAAATTGCCGGCCATGAAGTTCACGTTGTCGGTCAAATCCTTCCACGTGCCGGCGACGCCACGAACGATGGCCTGACCACCGAGTTTGCCTTCAGTGCCGACCTCGCGCGCAACGCGTGTCACTTCGCCGGCGAAGGCGTTGAGCTGGTCGACCATCGTGTTGATGGTTTCCTTCAGCTCCAGGATTTCGCCCTTCACGTCCACGGTGATCTTCTTCGACAAGTCGCCGTTGGCGATGGCCGTCGAGACGTCCGCGATGTTACGGACCTGCGCCGTCAAGTTCGACGCCATCGAGTTCACCGACTCGGTCAAATCCTTCCACGTCCCCGCCACGCCCGTCACGTTGGCCTGGCCGCCGAGCTGACCTTCGGTGCCAACTTCGCGCGCCACGCGCGTCACTTCGCCGGCGAAGGCGTTCAGCTGGTCGACCATCGTGTTGATGGTTTCTTTGAGTTCAAGAATTTCGCCCGACACGTTGACCGTGATCTTCTTCGACAAGTCGCCATTGGCGATGGCTGTCGACACTTCGGCGATGTTGCGCACCTGCGCTGTGAGGTTGCCAGCCATGAAGTTAACGTTGTCGGTTAAGTCCTTCCAGGTGCCCGCGACGCCCGGCACTTGCGCCTGGCCGCCGAGCTTTCCTTCTGAACCCACTTCGCGCGCCACGCGCGTCACTTCCGAGGCGAAGGCGTTCAGCTGGTCCACCATCGTGTTGACGGTGTCCTTGAGCTCGAGAATTTCGCCGCGCACATCGACGGTGATCTTGCGGCTCAAGTCGCCGCGCGCGACCGCAGTCGTCACCGTCGCGATATTGCGAACTTGGTCCGTCAGGTTGCCGCACATGGCGTTGACGGAGTCAGTCAAATCCTTCCACGTGCCGGCGACGCCCGGGACGATGGCTTGACCACCTAGCTTCCCATCGGTGCCGACCTCGCGTGCGACGCGCGTGACTTCCGACGCAAACGAACGCAACTGATCGACCATCGTGTTGATGGCTTCCTTGAGCTGCAGAATTTCGCCGCGCACGTCGACGGTGATCTTCTTCGACAAGTCGCCGTTGGCGACCGCGATGGTCACGTCGGCAATATTGCGGACTTGGGCGGTCAAATTGTCCGCCATCGAGTTCACGGACTCGGTCAAATCCTTCCACACGCCCGTCACTTCGCGCACTTGCGCTTGGCCGCCGAGCTTGCCTTCGGTTCCGACTTCGCGCGCGACCCGCGTCACTTCCGAGGTGAATTCGCGCAGCTGCCGGATCATCGTGTTGACGATCTTCGCTGAACGGAGGAATTCACCCTTTAGCGGCCGGCCATCGACTTCAAGCCGCACAGTCTGCAGCAGATCGCCTTGCGCGACGGCGGCGATAGCGTGAGTGACTTCGTTCGTCGGCCAGAGCAGGTCGTCGATCAACGTGTTGACCGAACCTTCCATCTCGCCCCAGGCGCCAGCGCGGTTGGTGAACTTGATCCGTTGCCGCGTGCGTCCCTCGCGGCCGACGGTGTAGCCCACGCGCTCGAGTTCCTGCGCCATACGCTGGTTGGACGCGACGATGTCGTTGAAGGCGTCCGAAATTTTGCCGTAGAGGCCGACCGCATCGCCTGGCAAGCGGACGGAGAAATCGCCCGCCTTCATCGCCTGCATTGCTTGCAGCAGCTCGCGCATGTCGTCGGTCGACACATCCAAGCTCAGGCTGTCGGCCGATCGCCCTGTCTTGTTTTGACCGTTGCCATTGTTCTCGCCCTGTCCGCGCCGTGTACGGACGACATCGATCTTCGTTTCCATGCCCGCGCTCCTGGCGTGCGAACAACAAATGCAAAGGCGACGAGATGCGCTTAAGCAGCGCTCGCGCAGCGTCTTCGGCAGGGGCCTGATTGGATGCCCGCCCATACCCCCGCAAAAAGTTCCAACGCTCGGACCAGAGGGCGGTTCCCAGTAAAATGTCAGCGGCGAAAGTTTTCGCCAGCTGCGCTTTATCCTTTCGCGCCTCTCAACCATTGCGGGAGGGCCGATCCCGGCTAAAAGTCCTTCGAGGAGGGGGAAATGACGGATGTTGCGGTAGGCGATGCACGCTTCGACTTTGGTCGCGTTGTCGGCCAGACGTTCGGATTAATCGGCCGAAATTTCTTCGCGTTTGCGATCCTGGCCCTTCTCCTCGTCGGCGTTCCGCGCTTTGCCATGATGTACGCTCAGGCGACGGTGCTCGCCGAGCGTCCTGACCTCATGGGCATGGTCCTGTTGGTCGGCGGCCTTGTGAGCTTAGTGACCACCTACATTTTGCAAGGGTCTCTCACACGAGCATCTGTCGACGATCTATCAAACAAGGGGGCCAATATGGGCGCCGCCTTGGGCGACGGGCTCCGCTACTTCTTTCCGCTCTTCATCGTGGCGTTGCTCGTTGGCCTCGGTGTGCTCGTCGGCTTCATCTTCTTCGTCATTCCTGGTTTGTTTTTGATGGTGCGGTGGGCGGTGTCGGCGCCAGCCGTCGTAGTAGAGCGCGAGGGGCCAACCCACTCGATTGGCCGTAGCGCCGATCTGACCGAAGGTTATCGCTGGGCCGTGTTCGGCTTGATCCTGCTCTACGTTGTATTCGCCTACGCGATCTCGATTGGACTCGGCATGGTGTTGGCGGCGACCGACTCGTTCGGCGTCCAAGGCGCCGGAATCATGACCAAGGACGCGGCAGGCTACATTTTCGCAGGCTCAAGTTCCATCGTGGAAGCGCTCACGTCGCTTGTCGGCACGGTTGGGATGGCATCGCTCTATTTCGAGCTGCGCCGCGTGAAAGAGGGTGTGGGCATCGACGAGCTTGCGAAGGTGTTCGAATAGGCTTTAGGCATTGTCGAACTTGTCGCGCTTGCGCACGCCGAAAAGCAGTTTCTGCTCCAGGCGCCGACGTAGCGCGGCGTAGTAGGCGCGCAGAAAATCGGAATCCTGTTCGCGCGCCGGTCGCCGCCAATCGATCTTGTGACGGATCCTCTCAGCGACGAGACGCATCGCTTCCGGCTCGTGATCGCGCAGCACGGTTTCGAGCACCTGCAATTCCTTGACGCCGTATTTGTCGAGCTGCGCTTCGGTAAACTTGAACGCTCCGGCGCCGTCCGAGTGCTCCGCCATGTCGGGCAGGAGCGTGCGCTTGGGCGTCTTCAGCACCCATGTGCCGGCGATGATGTCGCCCAGGCGTAAGCGGTCGCGATTGAACAATGGAAAGAAGACGAACACCGCGCACCAGACAATGCCGCACAGAACGATGACTGCCCCAACGTCCTGTGCGCCCGCAAACAGGAAACCGATCGGCAAATAGAGTTCCAGCTCGCGCATGGCGTTGCGCGCGATGATGCGGTCCGCGGTGAGCACGCCGCCATTGCGCGCCGCCACGCGAATGCCCATCACACGCTTGCCCGGTGTCGCGCCGCGCGCAGAACTTTCGAAAAGCGTGAAATAGAAATTGCGCAGCAGGAAGGCGCCGAGCAACCAAATGATCGCGACGACCTCGCCGCCGCCTTGCCACCGGCCAGCCGAAAGTGCCGCAACAACCAGCAGCGTCAGCGCAATCAGTGCAGTGACAAGAATGGCGAGATCAATGAGCAACGCGCCGGCGCGTTCGCTGGCCGACGCGAGCCGCACGCGCAAATCAACGCCTTCCGGCGTCACCAGCGATCGCACGCGAGGGTCGACAGCCATCGTCACATGCGCCGTCCGCGCGGAATGTAGAAGTATCCGAACCAGACCAGGGCGCTCGTGGCGGCGATCGCGTAGCGCGCCACGTCCTGCGTCACGAGTTGGCGCGCAAAACCTTCAAGCAAGCCGGCGATGAACAGCATGATCACCACGCCAAGCATGGCGATGCCGCCTTCACGCCCCGCGCGTTCCGCGGCCTGCAAGCGCGACAATGAACCTGGGAATGCGACGGCCCAGCCGATGCGAATGCCGGCCGCGCCTGCGAGCATAATTGCGAACAATTCCGTCACACCGTGGACGAGAATCCAGCCGCCGAATGGCAGAGCTAGCCCATGCGCGTCGAACACGGCGAACATCGCGCCGAGTGAGCATCCATTGTAAGCAATGAGCAAAATACTGGGCAGGCAGAACGCAATGCCCAGCGCGAATGCGAATAATGAGATCTGTGCGTTGTGGGTGAACAGGAACGTCGCAAACACGCTGAGCGGCGCTCTACTGCTGTCGTTCGAGCCATAGAGGGTCGCGCGCAATTGTTTGGCGGTGGCCGTTGGATCGCGGCCGCCGGAAAGGCTTTCGGGTACGAACGAGAAGAAGAAGGAAGGATCGGCGCGGACGAGAAAATACGCGGCGGTCAGGCCGGCAACAGTGACGAACGCCGCCGCGAGCGTTTCTCGCCACATGGCGCGCACCGTATTTGGCCAAGTCACGAAAAAGAAGTCGAGAATGCGCTCGGCCAATGTGGTCCGCGCGCCGTATACGAAGAAGTACGCCCGCGCCGAAAGCGCCTCGAGATAGTCCACCAACGCCTGATCGAGCGACGTCGCCCGCGCCACTGAGAGGGAAGAGAGGGTCGCGCGATAGAGCGCGGGGATCGCCAGCATGTCCTCATCCGACAAGCTCTGTGGCGTGCGGTTCTCGACTTGCGCGAGCAGCTTCTCCAGCCGCTCCCATGTCGCTTCGCGCTCCAAACGAAACCGCAGACTGCGCAGCGATTGGTCCATTACACGCGCTCCTGGCGGCGCAGCATGTCGTAGGCGCGGACGAGCGCCTGGCCGAGCTGGCGCACGGGTGCGTCAACAATATGCACACCGAGCCGGCGTAAGCGCGCCAGCACGACGTCTCGTTCTTGCAGGAGCCGCTGAGCGATGACGGCCCGCGCTACGTCGTCCGCCGTGCGCGGCTCTGCATCTCGAAGCGCCTCTAGCTCTTCGTCGGCGAATGTGACGAACACAATGAGATGCCGCCGCGCGAGGCGGGTGATGTTTTCCACCATCAGCTCAGCATTCACCGTATCGGTGAAATCGGTGAAGACGATGACCATCGATCGCCGCTGCAGTCGCTCGGCTAGCGCCGTGAGGCTCAGCGTGTAGTTGCTCTCATCGGTGGAATAATCCAGTTTCGCCGTTTGCGCCTGCAACAGCGCGAAGGCGCGTGTCCCGCTTGCGAAGCCGGTCATCAGATGTGGGCGCGAGTCAAATCCGAAGAAGCTGACACGATCGCCGAGCTTCAACGCCACATAGGCGAGCATGAGCGACGCATTGATGCTCCAATCGACCCGCGCCGCGCCGGCGATCGGTTCGCACATGGCGCGACCCGTATCGATAGCGAACACCAGTTGGTGGTTACGCTCGGCGCGAACCTCTTTGGCCAGCAGCCGCACGTGGCGGGCCGATTGCTTCCATTCGACAAGGCGATGATCCATGCCGGGCTGAAACTCGGTCAGCGCATCGAACTCGGAGCCGTCGCCGCGATCGCGCAGCGGCTTGATCCCATGCGTCATGGTCCGCGAGAACAGCAGCTTTGCTTCGCGCTCCACAGCATCGAGATCGGGTGTCACTGCAACGCGCGTGTCGAGCGGCGCGATCAGCTGGCGCCAGGCAAGACCAAGCGGACCCATCCAGCGGCAGTGCAGGTTCTCCACGCGACCCTCACCGCGTCGCAGCGGCGTCAGGGATGCTTGCGCTTCGCCGTGCCCATTGGTGAATTGCACGCGTTGCGCTGCGCGCGGCTGCTGCAGCACATGATTGGTTTCAAGCGCCACTTCCGCATGGCCGGGTCCGCCGCCTGGATAGTCGAACTGAACGCGCGCATCGATCGCGCCGGCGCCGATCGGCGCCAGCGATGGCGCGGCAATGTTCACGCGCATGCGGCCGGGCGCGGCCGCCAACAGACCGTCGATCGCGACGAGGGCGCAAATGCCCAACGCCCACGCCGCGCCGATTGGCCACAGATTCCCAGCTACCATCGTTGCAAGCAGCAGCGAGAGCGGGGCCCCCAGGCAAGCAAGCACGATGGCGCGGCTGGTGGGCGAGATCATCGCGGTGCTTCGACTTGATCCAAAATCGCGCGGATGGCCGTGTCGGTGGTTCGCCCCTCGATTTCCGCGCCGGGCGAGAGGAGCACGCGATGGCGCATTGCAGGCAGCGCAAGCGCTTTCACGTCGTCCGGAATGACATAGTCGCGGCCGTCGAGCGCCGCCCACGCGCGCGTGCCTGATGCGAGCATCGCGGCGCTGCGCGGTGAAGCGCCAAGTTCGAACGTGGCGCCTTCACGGGTAGCCCGCACGATGCGCACGATATAATTCACCACTTCATCGGTCAGTCGCACGCCGTTGATCGCGGCCACGGCAGCCGATAAGGCCTGATCGTTGACCACCTTGCTCAGACCAAGCGCGGCGGGATCTTGCACCGCCAACCGCGAACCATGCTCTCGGACAATGCGGAGCTCCTCTTCGAGTGAAGGGTAGGAGATGACGTGCTTGAACAGGAAGCGATCGAGTTGCGCTTCCGGGAGCGGATAGGCGCCCTGCTGCTCGATCGGGTTTTGCGTGGCGATGACGGTGAAGCGCGGGCTCAGCGTGTGGCGTTTGCCATCGAGCGTGACGCCACGCTCCTGCATCGCTTCCAGTAACGCCGCCTGCGTTTTTGGCGGTGTGCGGTTGATTTCATCCGCGAGCAGCACGTCGCAAAAAATTGGCCCTTTGGTGAGGGTGAAACTGTTGCTTTGAAAATTGAACAGGTTCGAGCCCAGGATGTCGCCGGGCATGAGGTCCGGCGTGAACTGGATGCGACCGAATTGGAGATCGAGCGTGTAGGCGAAGCACTGCGCCAGCAGTGTTTTGGCCGTGCCTGGCGCGCCTTCGAGCAGCACGTGCCCGCCGGCAAGCAGTGCGGTCAGCATCAGATTGACGCTGTCCGCCTGGCCGATGACGGCCTTTTCGATTTCGGCGCGAATGCCGTCGGCGATTTGCCGGACTTCAGCGAGCTGCACGGGCAATCTCCTTCTTCCACGCGTACAGCTTGCGAGCTGCATCAAGCATTTGTTGTGGCGACTTGGCAGCGCCGGCCGTCACGGCGAGCTGCGAGTACGAAAAGCCGGCGCCTTGCGCTGTTCCGACGCGATCGAGCGCCGCCGCCATCTCTTCCTCGTCTTTGCGGCCGAGGCCGAGTTCTTCGCCGGCGAGCGTTGCTGTCATGCGCGCATAGCCTGGTCCAAGCCGTTGCTCACGCCGCGCCAAGCGAATGAGCGCGGCAGAATTCTCAGCGAGCGCCGCCTTCCCCAGTGCGATCGCACGCTGCACTGGGGCGTTAGGCCCAAAGCGGAGCGCAGCGCGCCACGCGAGCAGCGCGCCGGCGATGACAAATCCAAGCGTAAAGCCGAGGAAGGGCGGCTGAAAGGCCAAGCGCAGCGCACTGCGTGCTGAGCCTAGTCCGTTCAGGGTGACGTCGAAGACGATGGGTTCGTCCACGCCACGAATAAGGTTGAGCATCACTGTCGCGGCGCGTGCATTGCCAAGATCGGCGATGCCTTGCGTGTTGAAGAAGTCTGGATCGGAGAGAACGTAGACGTTGGTTTGCCGTTGGTTGCGGAGCACGCGCCCCAGCACGATTTTGCCATCGGTATCCGTGACAATCGGCGAAAGTGAATCACCACTGACTGTCTGCAAGCGATCGATGGAGCCCGCCTCCATGCTATATTTGTCCAGGTCGATCAAGGACGGGCGGTTCACGCCATGCGTCCGCGCCAGTTGAAGACCCGGCGCAACATCCGCAAACATCCGCGAAATGATTTCGATGGGCGCTGGATCGACGCGGGAAACCCAGCCGCGGTGTGATGAATCAGGAACCGTCTCCCACTTGGGCAAGATCACCAGCGTTGTCGCGCCCGCCGCTTGTGTTAGCTCTGTCCACGTTAGTGGTTGTTCAGGCGTCAAGATGACGAGGCTCTGGCGCCGCGTGAGATCGCCAGTGATGCGTCCGATTCTGACGTCGTCGCCCATTTCGTTGAGCAGCCGCACTGCCCCGGCATAGCCGACGGCCGATTGCGAGAGCGCTTGCGCGCCGCCATTCGAACCGGTGGTGAGTTCGGGCGCAAACGCCGAAAGCACAATGAACGCCGCGAATGAAAACACGCCAACCAGGACGAGGCCGATCATCACCGCCGGCGAAAAGGCGCCGCTCTCTTTCCAGCACAGTGGGATCCGAAGCTTGGAATTCACGTGACTTGAAGTCGCGGCC